>Ga0247841_10001504_pt1 | contig 51978 bp, 45 predicted proteins | sample LaCruzMarch2015__2_FD_192410 | JGI IMG/M metagenome (GOLD analysis project Ga0247841, IMG submission 192410) | Freshwater microbial communities from meromictic Lake La Cruz, Castile-La Mancha, Spain - LaCruzMarch2015_18m | ecosystem: Environmental > Aquatic > Freshwater > Lake | place: Spain... | reverse complement strand
GGAATCGTAAAAGCGCCGACCACCGTGGCGTTGGCCGCGCCGCTGCCGCTGATCATGCCGACCGCGGACGAGGCGAGCACGGCCGTCTGCGGGATCGTCTGCCGCGATTTTCCGGCGATCCGCCGCATGAAACTGACCATCGCCCCCTGCGCGTCGAAGCCGCGCGCCGCCGCCGCCAGGAGCAGGAACGCCCCGATAGTCGTCAGTGCGATTTGTGAGTACATCCCGTATATGCCGGTCGAGAGTTCGACGGTACTCGAGGTGATGACCCGGTAGAAGGAGGTCCCCGGATGCCAGAAGAAGTCGATGGGGCTCAGATAGCCCCACATCGTGTAGAACACCATAACCACGTTCACCCAGAACAGCTCCTCATGGGCGACCCTGGAGAGCTCCATCACCAAGAGGAAAACCACCAAACCCATGATGAAGTCCTCCCGGGTGTAGGAGCCCTGGCGATAGATCGAGATCTGTTCGTATTCCACGAAAAAATGGTAGAAGGCGTATATACATAAGCCCATGTAGATCACGACAAGGATATGATTCGCGATCGGCGGCAGCCGCTTGTAGATATAACCGTTTTTGTGCATGTGCAGGATCTGCAACATCAGCGCGATCGGCACAAGGGACGCCACAAGTTCAGTCGGGCCTCCGAAGCCGGTGTAGAAGTACCAGCACAGCCAGACGAACATAAAAATCGATAAGAGGAAAATCAGGTTATTGAGATTGAGATAGCGCGCGATCCGGTCATTTTGCATGGCTTTCCCCCCTTTCGGCCCGAAGCGTCCGCCGCCTTCCGGGCCGCAACGTCCACAGTATAAATGACGATGCTCAGCAAAGAGTCAAACGGTAAACGGCATAACTCCTCTGTCCGTCGTTGTCGCGCACGCCCGATCGCGGCCGCACGCGGCCTATGGTATTGTGAGAGCTTTGAATTACTCCTGAAATTCGGCAAATCGTCATTCCTACGAATACCCTAAAGGGCACGAAAGCAGGAATCCAGTCTTTTTTCGGGGACAGATTTGAAATCTGTCCCCGAGTTCCGAGTTTACCCCGTACCTGATACGGGGAGGGAATGACAAAGCGGGGGTATTTTTCAAAGCTCTCATTGTATGCGAGATTGGTAAGCGCGGGGGGGCGGGAGCCGGCGCTGTCGCGGCGCAGGCTCCCCACCCCCGGCAATCAGTTTGAGCGATCACTTGCCGGCGATCGTCCACTTATCGTTCCAGGCCTTGTGCTCTTTGAGGAACTTGGCCAGCCCCGCATGAACCGGAATGGTCGGATTGGCGTTGATGCCTTTCACCTGCATGCCGACGAAGTCGCGCGCCATGGGTCCGAAACCCGGATCGGCCTTGGCGAGGTTTTCCCGCTCGGCGTTGAACTTGTTCAGCATCTTGTAGACGACCTCCCCGGGCATATCCGCAAGCACGTTGTAGGCGAAGAGGATCGGCACGCCCAGGATCGTCTTCACGCCGACGTCCTTGCTGAAGACCTTCGTTGCATCGACCTCCACGGGGGCGAGGCCCGCCGCCGTCAGCTTCTTGACCTCATCCGGACTCGGGTTGATCATTTTGACATCCATGCGCAGCTCTGTCTCGCGCCAGTAGGACGGAAGCGACCGGCCGGCGGTCGTATAGCAGACGGCGCCGACGACGGTGCCGGCCTGAAGCGCGTCGCCCTGGGCCGCCTCGCCGATCTGGACGTGTTTGAACTGGTAGCCGAGCGCCTTGAAGATCCGCTGGAAATTAAGCCAGTTCATGAAGCCGGCGGGGGTGAAGAATACCGGCTTGCCGCTGAAGTCGCCCCAGGACTTGAATTGGCTTGCTTTCGGGGCATACACGGCCATGAATGATTCCATCGGGTATGCATACCAGGTGTGCACCATGTTCGCTTTGGCGGCCTTGTAGTCCTTGAAGCTGCCCGTGCCGGTGTAAACCTCGGTCATCCCGACGTCGGCCGTGTAGCCGATCTCCCCATTGCCATCCATTGTCGCCTTCATGGCGGCGGTGGTCGATGGATAGGGATTGACCGTGACGGTATATTCGCCGCCGAGCGCGCTCTCCAACACGCCGACCATCTGTGCCGCGACCTTGTAGCCGTAAGAGCCCGTGCTGGAAGTCGCCCAGCGGATCGATTTGCGCTCTGCTGCGCAGGCCGTGCTGATCGCCGAAAAGGCGAAGAAGGCGGCGAGGACCGCCACGGATACCGCGAACTTGTGACCCGGTCTTGTCTTCAACATTGTTTCCTCCTTTGAATGCATTTCAATGGAACGTTATTGATAAGAAACAACTTTCCCACAGGGTAAGCTACGATGGGCTGCCTGGTTTGTCAAGGATATTATATCGCTATGTTGTCAACACCCTCTTCGTTCCCCTCCCGCCCTGTCATTCCCCGGCAGATCGTTGATTTTCGCGGGAAAAGGGTTCCCGGATCGATCTCCCGCTCTGCCTTCGTTTCCCCGCCCCGGTCACGGGTTGCGCGCCGTAAAAGGCGGCGCCTCAATCTTAGGCTTCCTCTCCGCATTCGGCGGCAGGGGATGGGTCTTGGCGCAGGCGTGGCCCTTTCCCAAATTTAAGTAATCCCGTACGAGGTCCCGCTTCAGAAGCTGGATCGCCCGGGCGGGGTCCACGCCCTTGGGACAGGCGTTGGAGCACTCGCCGGCGTAATGACAGCCGAAGACCCCGTGGCTTTTCGCCACGATATCCTTCCGTTCCCCGCCCCCGTCGTCGCGGGAGTCCGTGTTGTACCGGTAGGCCTGCGTGAGGGCCATGGGGCCGGGGTACTGCCTGTCCGTCGCCATGGTGGGGCAGGCGGCCATGCAGACTCCGCACTTGATGCAGTAGGTAAACTGGAGGAACTCCTCTAATTGATGCGGGCTCTGGAAATATTCCCCGGACGGTTTTTCCATCTCCTGGGCGTCCTGGCGGATGATATAGGGCTTGACCCGCTGGTGGACGCCGAACATGGGAACAAGGTCGGGCACAAGGTCCCGGATGATGTTGAAGTTGGGCAGGGCCGCTACGGTAAGAACGCTGTCCGTCAAATCCAGGGTCTGCGTGTTGCACGCGAGCGTAGGCTTGCCGTTGATGAGCATGGCGCAGGATCCGCAGACGCCCATGCGGCAGGAAAAGCGGAAGGCAAGGGACGGATCCTGCTCTTCCTTGATGGCGTGGATGCAGTCCAGGACCGTCATGCCCTTTTCCACCTGCAGCACGTACTCCTGGATCCGGGGCTCCTCATCCGTCACCGGATCGAACCGCCGGATGTAAAACATAATGGAAACTTTCTTTATCTGTTCCATGTCTCCTCCTTACAGGGCTTTCCCGAGCGATCTTGCGGCAATGGCGGCGTACGTCCCGATGACGAACAGAACAATCCCCGCGCACCACAGGAACTTCGTGATGAACCGCTGCCCCCCCCGGGAAGGGCCCAGCTCGAAGAGGATCGTCCGCAGGCCGAAGAACCCGTGGTAGAGGACGGCGGCCAGCAGGAAGATGTACGTCACGGTGAAGAAGAGGTTCCTGCCCCGCCAGGAGACGTTCTCCCAGTCCACGGCGTCCCCGGATGCCGGGTTGAAGATGCCGAGTATCGCATTCATATGCACCGTCATCATGTGGAGCCCACCCAGGATGAAGATGACGATGCCCGCGATGATAAACCAGGTCCAGCTATATGTTTCACGCATGTCGCACCCCCTTTAATCCAGGACAAAGATGTTCATGCCCCCCGCCAGAATGACCACGGCGGCTATGACCATGACGACGATCATGAGGGGTCTTTGCACGTTAAGGGAGGACCGGTACGGGTAAACCGGCTCCTCCGCCTTTCCCACGGCGAAACCGAGCTCGATGAGGATGAGCCGGAGGCCGTTGAGGGCATGGAAGGCGAACCCGAAGTACACCACAAACTCGCCGAGTTTGAAAACGGGGTGTTTGAGGACATCCATGGCTGTATTCCAGCTTTCCGGTCCGAAGATCCGGACGGAGCTTTCGAAGATGTGCATCATAAAAAAGAGAAGAATCCCCAGTCCGGCGACCCGGTGAATGATGTAGAGGTAGCGCTCGATACCCCAGCGGCCACCGCCGAGCCAGCCGATGATGCCTAAATGATTGTCGAATTGTTTCGTCTCTCTCATCGATCCCCCCTTAGGCTATTGAAAAAGTTTTTTGCAGGCTGTTTAAAAATGCCCGGATGCAAGGCCCCCGAAATCCTGAGCCGTGAGGCGTACTTTTGGGTACGTTGAACGGCGAAGGATGAGGGAAACGCAGCAGATGGGCGTTTTTAAACAGCCTGCTAGTATTTCCGCTCTACCGGCTTCCAGTTTGTAATGGCCACCGGCTTGTAACTGAGCACGGGCCCTTCCTTGGTGTAGCCAACGAGGGTGTGCTTCAGCCAGTTGTTATCATCCCGGGTCTTGAAATCCCTCCGGGAATGGGCCCCCCGGGACTCCTGCCGGGCCAGGGCCGCCGTGATGATGGCCTCGGCGAGATCGAGGAGGTTCTCGATCTCCAGGACATTGACGAGGTTCGTGTTGTAGATGCCGCTCTTGTCCACAACGGAGACGCCGGCAAAGCGTTTCTTGAGGGCCTCGACCTTTTTCAGACCTTCCGTCATGCCCGCGGCATCGCGGTAAACCCCTGCGGACTTGTCCATCACCTCGCGGAGCTCCTTTTTAATGGCGTAGGGATCTTCTCCGCCCTTCCGCTCGCAAAGTCCGACAAAGATCCGCTCCCGCTCCGCGTCGATGGGACCCGCCGGCAGTTTTTGCAGGGGCGGGTCCGACTGGAGATACTTCACGATCTCCCCCCCGGTGATGCCCCCCCACACGAGGCATTCCGCAGTGGAATTACAACCGAGACGATTGGCTCCGTGCAAAGAGTGGCAGGCAACCTCTCCTGCCGCCCAGACACCGCGCATGGTGGTTGCACCATTGATGTCCGCCTCGATCCCGCCCATGGAGTAATGGGCGACCGGTCTCACGGGAATCGGCGTGAGGATCGGATCCAGGGCCAGGAACTTCATGCAAACTTCCCGGATCAACGGAAGGGCATGATTGATCTTTTCCGCCCCCAGGTGTGTCAGATCCAGGTGGACGTAATCCAAACCGCCGGGGCCGGGAAAACCCCGGCCTTCCAGGATCTCGGTCATTTCGGACCGCGAGACGATATCCCGCGGCGCCAGTTCCATGAATTTCGCAGCATACTTTTCCATGAGACGCTTGCCTTCGGAATTTCTCAGATATCCTCCTTCGCCCCGGCAAGCCTCCGTCATCAGGATGCCCGAAGGGACAAGACCGGTGGGGTGAAACTGCAGAAACTCGGGATCTTCCAGATGAAGACCGGCCCGGTAGGCGATCGCCTGGCCATCGCCGCTGACGGTCTGGGAGTAGGTCGTGAAAGCATACAGCGTTCCCAGTCCGCCGGAGGCGATGAGCATCGCCTTGGCCCGCAGCACCATGAATTTCCCCGTGGGCATGAAGATCCCCGCCAGTCCGCAGAATTCGCCGTTCTCTACCAGGATGGACGTCGCGAAGAATTCATCGTACCGGGAAAAATTCTTATACTGCATCAAGGTGTCATAAAGGGTCTGGACCTCAAAGAAGCCGGTTTTATCCGCCGCCATCGTGGCCCTGGGGAAGCTGTGTCCACCGAAGGGACGCTGCTGGATACGGCCATCGGGGCGTCTCGACCAAGGCATTCCCCAGTGATCCATTTGCAGGATCTCTTTCGGACTGGTTTCCACGAATCGATCCACTACATCCTGATCCGCGAGAAAATCGGAGCCTTTGACCGTGTCCCAGGAATGCAGCTCCAGGTTGTCCCCGTCCTCTTCGCGCATGACGGCCGCCGTGCCGCCTTCCGCACAGACGGAATGGGGACGTTGAATTTGGACTTTCGAAACGAGCCCGATGTTGATGGTGTCTTTGGATTGGCGTGCGATCTCGACCGCCGCACGCAGTCCCGCAAGCCCCGTTCCAAAAATCAACACATCGTGTGCGACCACTTCCATTTCTCTGCCACCATACCCTGAAGTTTTCATATCCCTCATCCTGTTAAGGTGCTTATTAGTCTTTCCGATATTTTTTTGCGCCTTCGACATAAAGATCGTTGCCCTTCGTGTCGTTGATCACAACCACCGGAAAATCCTCTACTTCCAGTCTATGGATGGCCTCAGGTCCGAGGTCTTCATACGCAACCACTTGCGCCTTCTTGATGCTCTTTGCGAGCACCGCTCCAGCGCCGCCGGTGGCCCCAAAGTAAACCGCTTTATTTTTTTTCATCGCCTGGATGACTTCGGGCGCCCGATTCCCCTTGCCGATCATCCCTTTCATGCCGACCTCCATCAACTTGGGGGCGTAGGCATCCATCCGATAGCTCGTCGTCGGTCCCGCGGAGCCGATCGGCTTGCCGGGCCTGGCAGGCGCCGGTCCCACGTAGTAGATGACCTGGCCGCGAACATCCATGGGAAGTTCTTTCCCCTGATTCAGAAGGTCGATCATGCGTTTGTGGGCCGCGTCTCTGCCCGTGTAAATGACGCCGCTGATCAGGATCTTGTCGCCGATCTTCAATTTATCGACATCTTCCTCGGTCAGGGGGGTCTTCAGTCGAATTACGTTTGCCATGCTATCCCTCCATCCGCAGACTGTTCAAAAAACGCCCGCCTGCTGCATTTCCCTCATCCTTCGCCGTTCAACGTACCAGACAGTACGCCGCACGGCTCAGGATTTCGGGGGCCTTGCATCCAGCCGTTTTTGAACAGCCCGCCAAAAAGATTTTCAACAACCTTTTAGATCGTCGCTTCCTTGTGTCTGTTTGCATGACACTGCACGTTCACTGCAAGCGGCAGGCTGGCGATATGACAGGGTTCCACCTCAAAAAAGACATCCAGCGCCGTCGTATTGCCTCCGTAACCCATAGGACCGATCCCGAGTTTGTTGATCCTCTCCAGGACCTCCCGTTCCATCTTGGCAATTTCCGGGTCGGGATTCCGCTGCCCCACTTTCCGCAACAGCGCCTTCTTGGCCAGAATGGCCGTCCTCTCAAATGTGCCGCCGATGCCGACGCCTACAATCGTCGGAGGACAGGGGTTGGAACCGGATTCTTTCATGCGGGTGACGATGAAATCCTTGATGCCTTCAGCGCCCGCCGAAGGCGCCAGCATGTGGACGCGGCTCATATTCTCTGCGCCCCCCCCCTTCGGAACAGCAATGATTCTGATCTTGTCGCCGGGAACGATATCATAATGGATAATCGCCGGGGTATTGTCCCCGGTATTCTTTCGTGTAAAGGGATTGCAGGCCGACTTTCTCAAATATCCCTCTTTGTACCCCTGCCGCACGCCTTCGTTAATGGCGTCCCTCAGATTACCCCCGACCACGTGAACATCCTGACCCATATCGACGAATACAACGGCAAGCCCCGTATCCTGGCATATGGGGTATTCACCCTGCGATGCGATTGCGACGTTCTGTTTCAGTTCCTGGATCACTTCCCGCGCAACGGGGGACTCATCGCTCTGAATCCTCCGGTCGAATTCGTCAACAACATCCTGCCCCAAGTTATAATTGGCGTCGATAAAGAGGTCCTTGACCGTCTTGATAATCTTGTCAACCTGGATCTCCCTCATGCGTGACCCCCTTTCTCATCATTTCTTTACCTGTTCAATGGCCCGTTTCAGGGCGTTCCGGAGCATGCTGAGAGGCGGTTTCCGGATGAATCCTTCCTCCATGAGGTGTTTGATGAGTTTGCGGGATCCCTTGATGTCATCCTCGGCCTGCTTGAGGGCATCCTTGGCCGTCATCTTCACCCGGGCCACGCCGTCTTTAATGGCCTGCATGGCCACGTCGCGGGCCTCGGCGGGAAAGACCTCCCACTCATCCATCTTCGGCATGATGTTGTCCGGGCTGATGCCCCGCTTCTCTGCGGTCTTGGCCATGGAGTGGGCCGCGGCGATGGCCATGTTGTCCGTGATCTTCGAGGCTTTGACGAGGAGGGCGCCTTTCAGGATCCCCGGGAAGCCGAGGGAGTTGTTCACCTGGTTGGGAAAGTCCCCGCGGCCCGTGGCGGCGATGTAGGCCCCCGCTTCCTTGGCGGCGTAGGGGTAGATCTCCGGCACGGGGTTCGCGCAGGCAATGACGATCGACTTCTTCGCCATGGAGCTCACCCAGGCGGGCTTGATCACGTCCGGTCCCGGGATGGAGATGGCGATCAGGGCGTCGGCGCCCTTCATGGCCGCGTCGATGGAATTGACCTTCTTCGGGTTCGTGGCCTTGCAGATCTCCCACTTCCGGTAGAACCGCTTGTCCGCCTCGATGTCCTTGCGGCCCTTGTGGAGTCCCCCCTTGGAATCGCACACGATGATCTTTCCCGGGTCCGCCCCGGCCTGGAGGATCAGGCGGATGGTCGTCGCGTTCGCGGCCCCGGCGCCGAACATGGCGAGGCGGACGTCCTTCAGCTCCTTGCCCGCCACCTTGAGGGAGCTGAGGAGCCCCGCCAGGATCACGGAACCGGTCCCCTGGGCGTCGTCGTGCCACACGGGGATCTGGCAGGCATCGCGCAGGGTGTCGAGAACCTTGTAGCAGTTCGGCTGGGAGATGTCCTCCAGGTTCACGGCGCCGAAACTCGGCTCCAGCATCTTGACGAAATCGATGATCTTGTCGGGATCATGCTGGCCTTTGGCGTTGTAGCTGTTGATGCACAGGGCGACGCCGTCCACGCCGCCCAGGTACTTCATGAGGAAGGCCTTGCCTTCCATGACGCCGAGCCCGCCGGAGGGGGTCACGTCGCCGTCCCCGAGGACGCGGGTGGAATCGCTGACGATGGCCACCAGGTTGCCCCGGTTGGTCAGTTCAAACGAGGCTTCGTTGCGGTCCCGGATGCTTGTGGAAATCTTGGATACGCCGGGGGTGTACCAGACGTTAAACCAGTTGAACCCGTAAACGCCGGCCTTGGGGATGGTTGTCATCTTGCCGCCATAGAATTTGTGGGCATCGTAGGCGAGCTCCTTCAGGAACAGGGTCTGCCCCTTGGCGATCTGCGCTTCCGTAAAATTCTTCGGGAAGGCCTTCCGTAAATCGGTCAGTGCAAAGTCAATCTTACTCATACAATCCTTACTCCTTTCTCTGTGTTTTTTCCTATTTAGGATTCGACGAACCTTCCGATGCGTCGTTGCTCTTCAACCGGGTTTCCTGTTGCGGTGTGCGGAGATATAAGCCGAAGGGACGTAGAATGAAGGGCGCCGCCGGACGGGGCCTGTTTTCGAAGCCGTCCATATCGACAAACTGCGTAGAATAACAATCCGGCATAGATGCAAGGTCTGTCTTGGATGGTCTAACCCAAAAAGAAAGCCCGCCTCCTTGTGCAGAAATTGTACGCTTTATTATCCAACCTGTTCCATGAAGTCAAGAAAAAAGAGGAGAAAAAGAACGAGCACCTGCACGACTCTCCTGCGCCGGTCAGAAATGCCTTGCAGCACGGGCTTTTACGGTGGTCCGCCGGGTCGTCCTGTCTTTTTCAACAACCTTTTGGAGGCGCGCGCCTCAGGAGGGGAGGGCGCCCACATCGCGCAGGATTTTCTCGAGCGCCCTGCGTCCTTCCGAATCAAGCTGCTTCTGCGGCGGGAGGGGAGAACCCACGGGAAATCCCTGCATCTCGAGCCCCGCCTTGACGCACGCAGCCAGGGAATACCGCTGGAAGGCCACGTTGATGGGCCATTGCTTTTTCTGAAGGACCGCCGCTTCTTCCCACCGGCCCTGCCGGGCTGTTTCGTACAGGGCAATGCTCTGCTCGGGAATGACGCAGGCGGGACCGGACATCCAGCCGACGCCGCCGATGAGAAACACGAACAGGGGAACGGAAGAGGTATCGCTGAAGAGCTTGATCCGGTCGCCGAGGGTCGTGACGATGGACATGAGTTTGCCCACGTTCCCCGACGCATCCTTAAGGTATTGGATATTCGGTTCCTCGGCGAGCTCCCGGAGCGCCTCGACGGAAAAATCCCAGGTCTGGAATTTCGGATTCGTATACAGGGTGACGGGGCAGGACACGGCGCGGGACACGGCCCGGAAATGGGCAACGACCTGCTGGTCGTTGAGGGGAAAGTAGCCCGGCATGACGGCCAGGATCCCATCCACGCCTAATTTCTCCGTCTCTGCGGCCTCCCGGACGGCGCCGGGGGTTGACAAATTGCAGACGCCCGCCACAACGGGAACCCGTCCTGCCGCAGCCTGGACCGTGACCTCCACGGTCCGCCGCTTCGTCTCCCAGTCCAGATAGGGGGCTTCGCCGGTGCTGCCCAGGGGCGTCAGGCCGTGCACCCCCTTGCGAATCAGGTGTTCCACGAGATCGGCGAGGGGCTGTTCCTTCAGCCTGCCCGCCTCGGTGAGGGGTGTAACCAGATAGGGAAAAATGCCGGTGAATGCCTTTGCGCCCATGCGATCCTCCTTGTCAGGCTGTTGAAAACCGACCGTCTGCCGCGTTTCCCTCATCCTTCGCCGCTCAACGTACCCTAAAGTACGCCTCATGGCTCAGGATATCGGGGGCCTTGCATCCGGCCGCTTTTGAACAGCCTGCAAAATAGACTTTTTCAACTTGCCGTTTTGGTTTCCTGCCTGCCCGTCGTCTCTGTCTGTTTTTGATTTCGGGCGGGCGCTTCTACGCCGAGAGGAGCAGGCCGATATCGGGGATTTCCTCGAGATGGAGGACCCGCTCTATGAGGATCTCCGCCCGGGACGGCGGGATCACCCCCGCGACCAAAGAGTTGAATTTTCCGATCACCTCCTCCTCGGAAAGGGGGTTCTCCGGATCACCCTTGGGGTATTCATTCGCGGCGGCAAGCTGCCGCCCGTCCTTCAGGACAATCTGCACGCGCGCCGGCCACTTGCGCGGGTAGGCCCCGGTAAGTTCGGGGTCGCTCTGGATCCGGACCTTCTGCATGAGGGAACGGATGTCGGCGTCCCGGAGCCGGGCATCCGTGAAATCGCCGAGCTGAACCTGACCATACCGGAGGGCCGTCGCGACACAGAAAGGGAGGCAGAATTTCGCCAGGTAGGGGGTCTTGGGTTCCACATGGTCCAGAAGATCGAGGGCGGCCTGATACAAGGAAACATGAACCTCTTCCACGTCATTAGGCAGGAACGTCTTCCCGCCGGTCGCAAGGAGGATGGCATCGATCATGGAGTGGGTATGTCCACAGGAGGCATGGTATTTCAGGGAGTTGCGGTCCCCGTGGAAGACCTCCCCCAGACCGTCGCAGCATTTTTTCTCGTCGAAGTCCCGGGAGGTGGCGCTGAAGAACCCCTTCTCCCCTTCCAGGATGCGCCTCGCCCCGGTAAAACCTTCCTTCGCGAGGAGGGCCGCAAGCAGGCCGTTGAGGGCCGCCTTCCCCGGGTGAAGCTGTTTGCTCATGGCGCTTTCCACGAGGAATTCCCAGAGCCCGGCTGCCTGGGTCCCCGCAGAGCCCAGGGCCCAGGCGAGCTGATCCTCGTTCAGGCCCAGGAGCTTGGCCGCCCCGGCGGCGGCGCCGAAAACACCGCATGTGCTCGTCGTGTGCCAGTAATGGTAATGACTGGGGCCGACGGCGAGGGCGATGCGGATCCCAACCTCATAGCCGGCGGAGACGGCGACGATGAGGTCCCTGCCTGAGGCGCGCTGCCGTTCCGCCATGGCGAAGGCGGCCGACAAAACTACACAGGCCGGATGGAGGATCGATTCACGATGAAGATCATCCATCTCCACGACATGGGAGGACGCCCCGTTGACGAGGGCGGCGAACAGGCAATTGCTCCGGGATCCGTCGGAAATCACCGTGGCCTCCTCCGTTCCCCCGAGGCCGCGGACCACGTCCCGCATCATCCGGACCGGAGGGAGGTTCCCCCCGGCATAGGCAGAGCCAAGCCAGTCCAGGAAAAAGACCTTCATCCGGGAAACATGGTCCCGGCTGAGGTCGGAAAACGTGAGGCCGCATACGTAGCGGGCCAGGCGGTCGGCAAGAATTTCGGCAGACATGGGTTCCTCCTTAAAATGATCCTTCCTTCGCCAGCGCGATAAAGTGTGCGACATCGATCTTCTTCGGGCAAACATGGGTACAGGCCTTGGAGGTATGGCAGCGGTACACCCCCTCTTCGCTGTAGAGCAGGGCCAGGCGCTCGTCCTTCTCCTCCTCCCGGCTGTCCATGAGTCGAACCACGCTTGCCATGGCCGCGTTCGGACCAATGAAATTCCGGTGGGTGCTGATGCAGGCCGTGGCGCAGCAAAAACAGTTGATGCAGCGGGTGGCGTCCTCGTACCGGGCGATCTCCTTCGGGGAAATCTGGAGCTCCGTCACACCGGGGGGAGGCTCGATGGGCCTGATGACATAGGGCTTGGCCCGGTGAACGCGCGTGTAGGCCTGCTCCCAGTCCACAACAAGGTCCCGGACCACGGGGGCGACGGTGACGGGTTCGATCCGGAAATGCGTCGTGCCGAATAGCGTCACCGCATTCTCCACGAGGAGCTCGCAGGCCAGCATGGGCCGGCCGTTGACCCGCACGGAACAGCTCCCGCACTGTCCGTGTTCGCAGGAAGAGACCCATGCGAGGGTGGCATCCTGCTCCACATTGATCCTCCGGAACAGATCGACAAATCTCAGGATCGCCCCCGCCTCCATATCGTAGGTCTGGTCCCAGCGCTTGTCCCCGTCCGGATCGTACCGTCTGATAGTGAGGGTCAGTTGATAGGTCTGCGACATGATTTTCTCCTTCACGTTAGTCCGTATCAGTACTTTCTCGGGATGACCTTGAAGTGATCGGAATGGGCGTCCCCGGCCGCATGCAGGCTCATATCGACGGGCCGCCTGGCGAAGAGGACCTTCCCGAATTCGGTCATGGACTCAATGTTGTGATACTGGAACGCGTCGCTCCGCTCCGGAAAGTCCTCGCGGAAGTGGGCGCCCCGGGATTCCTGCCGCACGATAGCCCCCTGGGCGATCACCATGGCCACATCCAGAAGGTTATCGAGTTCCCACCGCTCCAGGAGTTCCTGGTTCGTCCGGAGCCCCCGCGTGGCGATGGCCGCCCCGGCCGAACGCCGGCGGTACTCCTCCAGGGCCGCCACAGCCTCCTGCATGCCCTTCTCGTTGCGGAAGACGCCGACCTTTTTCGTCATCATGTCCCGCATCTCCAGGCGGATCCTGCCCGTATTTTCCGCGCCCCGCGCATCCAGGTAGTCTGCGAACCGGGACAGGGTTTGTTCCCCGGCGCCGGCGGGATCAGCGATCCGCCCCTCCTTGAGATGGGAAAGAACGCATTCGCCCGCCGCCTTTCCCATGACGAGGAGTTCGAGGAGTGAATTGGTGCCGAGACGGTTGAAGCCGTGGAAGCTCGCGCAGGCGCACTCGCCGATGGCAAATAGTCCCGGAACGGTTTCGCCGGTCGCCCGCTGGACCGCCCCATCCGCGTTGGTCGGGATGCCCCCCATGTGGTAGTGGTTGCTCGGCCGGACGGGGCAAAGCTGGGTGCGTGAATCCAGGTTGGCGTAGGTCTTGAAAAAGCTGGCCACCTCCTTGAGCTTGACCTCGTGGACGTATGCGGGCAGGTGCCGCAGGTCGATCCAGACATGCGCGATCTGGTGGTCCGGATTCATGATGCCCCGGCCCTCTCGGATCTCCGTTTCAATCGAGCGGGCAACGATATCCCGCGGTGCAAGGTCCTTCATCTTGGGGGCGTACCGCTCCATGAAAGGCTCCATGTCCTTGTTGCGGAGGATGCCGCCCTCGCTGCGCAGGGCCTCGCTGGCGAGGATGCCGGGCCCGACGATCCCCGTGGGATGAAACTGGACGGCCTCGGCGTCCATGATGGGGAGACCGGCCCGCAGGATCACGGCGAGGCCGTCGCCGGTGTTTCCGCGGCAGTTTGTCGTGATCCGGTACACCTGGCCGGCGCCTCCCGTCGCCAGGACCGTGGCCTTGGCAAGGACCTTGGTGAATTCCCCATCCCTGAAATTGAACAGCACGGCCCCGACGCAGGCGCCATCCTGGAAAAGGATTTCCGTGGCGACGGAAAAGTTGAGGAAGACGGTTCCCCGTTTCAGGGCTTCGCCCCAGGCCGTGTCCATGATCCCTTTGCCCGTGCGGTCCGCCTCGAAAACGGCCCGGAAGGAGTCGCCCTTGCCGAATTCGATGGTATGGCCGCCGAACTGGCGTTTGCTGATGTTGCCTTCATCGTTGCGGGACAGATGCATGCCCCGGCGCTCAAGCCACTGGATTTCCTCCCATCCGCCCTCCACGATCCGTTTCACCACATCCTGGTCGGAGGTGCAGTCCCCTCCCTTCCAGGTGTCAAACATGTGGTAGATCGGTTTGTCCGTCTTGTCCCGGGGATCGACGGCGGCGAGCCCTCCCTGGGCGGTGCTCGTATGGGATTTCTGGGGGTGGGCCACCTTGGTTACGGCGAGGATCTTGAGATCCGGCCGCTTTTCGAGGAGATGGACCGCACAGCGCAGGCCGGCGCCGCCGGCCCCGATGATCAGGACGTCACACTGCCGCGTTGCGTGAATGGTCGGATGATTGCCCATGGTTGTCTTCTCCTTCTATACGGATACGGTAAGTCGCAGGGCGATGAACAGAAAGACGGCGAACACCGCGGCAACGGCCGCGGTGTATAGGCGCCGGAGCGACCGGGTCCGGATATAGTCCGCCCCGATGGAAAACAGGCCGTACCCGGCATGGTACAGGGCCGAGACGGCCAGAAGGATGTCGACGACCTTGATGAAGACGCTCTGCATCCGCAGGATCACGGCCTGCGCCTCATGGGCGACCCCGGGGTTGAGATGCGAAAACATCAGGTGGGCGGGAATGGCGACGAGAAGAAAGGCGCCGGTGATCCGCTGCAGCTTCCAGTACAGGGTATGCCCGCTCCGCCAGAGTCTGGCCCCTACGGCATAGGCCGCAAGCAGGGCCGTTAGAAGAAAGAGGAGCCAGAAGAAAAACGGGGAAACGTTCTGGTTCTTCAGGATGATCAGCAGGCCGAAAGCGGCTGCGTAAAGCGCGGTCAGACCGAAGGTCCAGCGAACCATGGTCTCGTCGTTGCGGCTGCCGAAGGACTCGTACAGGATGAGCCGCCCCCCGTTCAGGGCATGGAAAACGACGGGCAGGCAGGACAACCAGGCCAGAAACACGACGATGGGGATGGCCAGGAGTTTCATCTTGCCGTCGTAAACCGCCGGCGTCTGCAGGGAAGAAAGGGTGTAGATATGGATCAGAAGATAGACGACGAGCCCCACGCCGGAGATCCGGTGGCACCAACTGATTACGTAATGCCAGCCGTGGGATCTCGCGGAGTCTGATAGGAACGGCACCTTTTCCAGGAGCGGCATCACCCATCCCTCTGATCGACTGCTGATCGTATTGGCTTTCATATGGACATTCTCCCTCTCAAGGAATCCTCGGCTTCAGGCATCTTCCTTCCTTATTCCTCGCCCTCTTCTCGATACCCTCGGCTTTGGCTATGGTCTCAAGATCCATCCGATACATGGCGATATCGATCATCTTCCCGTCTAATGAAGCCGCCCCTTTCCCCTGCTCCCTCCTCATCCAGCATATGGACAAGAACTCGCTTTTCCGGGGGGAGGAGAGGTATATGATGGGCTGCTTTGTGTGTCAAGGAGATTTAAAACCGTTTTCTCTGTTTTCCAATTACCCCATGCCCCTGGCGGGCACAACAAAGCATGAAAATAATCAGATGGTTGGAGATATTTTCATATAAAGGCTTGACATGAACGGGGCTTTAGTTTAGATGTTACCCTTAATGCATGATCCCGGACCGGAGAAGGTTCCGGCAAAACGACGACAGGTAGTCTTGAAATGACAGCGGCTGCGGAAAGAGCGAACATCGGAATCAACATTCTTCTCCTCCTTTTGGGTCTCGCTCTTCTTTGCCTGTTAAACAGGAACCGCCGCCCGTTGTTTTTAGGACTTCCGTAACAACCGATCCCCCGATCAAAACCTAAAGGCCATGGGCTTCAAAACCCATGGCCTTTTTATTTTGTACGAAAGGAGTCAGCAATGGATTCAGCAAAAGAGAGGGTTTTTATCTTCGATACGACGCTCCGGGACGGTGAACAATCACCGGGGGCGAGCATGAACCCGGACGAGAAACTTCGGATCGCCCGTCAGCTCGAAAAAATGGGCGTCGATATCATCGAGGCTGGATTCCCGGTTGCCTCGGACGGCGATTTCGCCTCCGTCAGGCAGATCGCCATGGAAATCCGGGGATGTCAGATCGCCGCGCTGGCCCGGGCGGACAAGACCGACATCGACCGGGCTTGGGAGGCGGTTACCGAGGCCGCAGCTCCCCGGATCCATACCTTCATTTCCTCATCGGACATCCACCTGAAATATCAGCTCCGCAAATCGCGTGCGGAGGTCCTGAAGGATGCCTGTGCCGCCGTTGCCCATGCCTGCGGCTATACGCGAAACGTGGAGTTCTCTCCGATGGACGCGACAAGAAGCGACCGCGACTACCTCTGCGAGATGGTCGAGGCGGTCATCGCCGCAGGGGCGACGACGGTCAATATCCCGGACACGGTCGGCTACACCATCCCGGAGGAGTTCGGAGAGCTGATCGCAACACTCTATGCAAGGGTGAAGAACATCCGTCAGGCGGTTATCTCGGTACATTGCCACAACGACCTCGGCCTCGCCACGGCCAACGCCCTTACGGCCATCAAGCATGGCGCCAGACAGGTGGAGTGTACGATCAACGGGATCGGTGAGCGGGCGGGAAACAGCGCCATGGAAGAAGTGGTCATGGCCCTCAAGACAAGGAAGGACCTCTTCGGTCTCGAAACGGGGATCAAAACCGAATACATCCACCAGGCCTCGCGCCTCCTCACACAGATTACCGGCATACCGGTCCAGCCGAACAAGGCGATCGTCGGGGCGAACGCCTTTGCCCACGAGTCGGGCATCCACCAGGACGGCCTGATCAAGGAAAAGACCACCTATGAAATCATGACTCCCAAATCGGTCGGGATTTCGGAGACCCTCTTCGTTCTCGGCAAGCACTCCGGGCGCCACGCCATAGCGGAACGCCTCCGGGAGATGGGCTACAACCTGAGCGAGGAGGAGCTCAACCGGGTCTTCTTCCACTTCAAGGAACTGGCCGACGTCAAGAAAGATGTCTTCGACGAAGACCTGGAGTCAATCGTCTACGAGGAAATTTCCCGGGGCGAGGAGAAGTACCGGTTCCTCTATCTCAACGTCGTGAGCGGCAACGCCACGGTGCCAACGGCCACGATGCAGATGGAGGTCGACGGCGAGATGGTCCAGGAGGCCGGTTTCGGCGTAGGACCCGTCGATGCCATCTTTGCAGCGATCCGGAAGATCACGAAGACCAACCACCCCCTTCTGAAGTATGCTGTCAACGCCGTGACCGGAGGTACCGATGCCCAGGGGGAGGCGACGGTGCAGCTGAAGTTCAACGGCCGCTCCGCTGTCGGGCGGGGCGCCCATCCCGACGTCCTGGTGGCCTCGGCCAAGGCCTACATTAATGCCCTGAACCGGCTGGAATGGCTGAGCAAGGACGTCAGGAAGGTGACAACGACATGACGGCCGCGGGAAGGGGCGCAACCGCGGCATCATCATCGAGCCCCCCTGGTGGCGCCTCTTCTGGTATCTCGACCGCCTCTCCCCGCGGCTCGCCGACAAATTCGCGGAAGGCGCCTTCCACCGGATGCGGCGGGAAGTCTAACGCCTGCAGGGAGAGCTTTGAATTACCCCTGAAATTCGGCAAATCGTCATTCCTGCGAATCCCGGATCAAGGTCCGGGACAGGCGCAGGAATCCAGTCCTTTTCGGGGACAGATTTGAAATCTGTCCCCGATTTCCCGCCTGCGCGGGAATGACAAAGTGGGGGTATTTTTCAAAGGTCTCGCAGGGGTAATGAGGTCGCAAGAGAAGACGGTCGAAAGGTGTTGTTTACGGCAGCCGGCCTTCCTGTCTCAGCTTGTCGAGGATCTGCCGGATCTGGGGCAGGGCCTGGGTAGCGGCTTTCTCGCCCTCGAGAATCGCCTCGCTGCGCTTGTCGAAGTCGCTCGAACCGATATGGCTCACCTTGGGGCGGATGACCACATCGGCGCCCTTGAGCTGGGCCGTTGCGATTTTCGCGTACATGATATCGATCGACTGAAGGATCGTTTCCAGGATCCCCTGGGGAAGGGTTCCCGCCACGCCGGCGGAAATGTCCACGGCGATCACAACATCGGCGCCGGCTCTCCGGGCGGCTTCCACCGCAACGGGGCTCGCCACGCCGCCGTCCACGTAGGCCTTGTCCCCGATCCGGACCGGCTGGAAGATCCCCGGAATGGAGCAGCTCGCCCGGACCGCCCTGCCGGTGTTCCCCGTTGCAAAGACGATCTCTTCGCCGGTCTGGACGTTCGTGGCGACCGCCAGGAAAGGGATCTTCAGCCGGTCGAGGGGGGTCTGGCGGACCGTTTTGTTGATGAAATTCTCGAGCTTTTCCCCGCGTATGAAACCGTTGTCGGGGAGGGTCAGATCGACCACGTCGTCTTTCAAAAGGGCTATGGCCATCGTCTGGAGCTGAAAGGCATCGATGCCGGAGGCGTATAGGCTCCCGACAACGCTCCCCGCACTCGTTCCGACGATCAGATGGATCGGGATCTTCTGCGATTCGAGGACCTTGAGCACCCCGACATGGGCGAACCCCTTGGAGGCGCCGGCCCCGAGGACGACTGCGACCTTCGCCGGCTTAGGCGGCGGCAGGGGTGGGGGGATCTCCTTCGGCATGCATGCAAAAAGCAGGAGGAGACTTAAGCCGAGGGCCAACGGGCGGAGCGTCTTCATTCCTCTGTCTCCGCCGGGCCGATCTCCGGAGTTAGATCCAGTTCGCTTTCACCCTCTTCCGGCAGCTCTTCCCCCGCCGCGCCGTCCTCCCGCTCCTCCTCCCGCTCGGCGCGGGCGACGCCGACCAGTTTTTCGTTGTCGTCGAGGTCGATCAAGCGCACCCCCTGGGTGCTCCGGTGGATGACGCGCACCTCCTCCGCACGCATGCGGATGATCCGGCCCGAGTCGCTGATCAGCATGATGTCCTCGCTGCCGGAGATCTGGAGGACCCCCGAGACCTCCCCGACCTTGGAAACGGTTTTCAGGTTGATCGTCCCCTTCCCGCCGCGGGTCTGGAGGCGATACTCCGTGATCTCGGTCCGCTTTCCATACCCCTTTTCGGAGACGGTGAGGATGGTGTTTCCCTCGGTCGGAATTTCCATCCCGATGACCCGGTCATCGGCAGCCATTCGGATCCCCCAGACGCCGCGGGCTGTCCGGCCCATGTCGCGGACGTCGTCCTCCTTGAAGCGGATCGATTTGCCCTTCCGGGTTCCGAGGAAGATGTCCTGGTTCCCGAGGGTGAGTTGAACATCGATCAGCTCGTCCCCCTCGTCGATGGAGATCGCGATGATCCCGCCCGCACGGGGGTTGGAGAAGGCCGAAAGCTCCGTCTTCTTGATTGTCCCCTTCCGGGTCACCATGACCACCGACTTCTCCCCGGTGAACTCCCGGACCGGCAGGACGGCGGCAACCCGCTCCCCTTCCGACAGATTGATCAGGTTGACGATCGCTTTCCCCTTGGCGGCGCGTCCGGCCTGCGGGATCAGATAGACCTTCAGCCAGTAAAGGCGGCCCCGGCTCGTGAAGATCAGGATGTAGTGGTGGGTGTTGGCGATGAAGATGCGCTCTACGAAATCCTCCTCCTTCGTCCCCATCCCGATCTTGCCGCGCCCGCCCCGGCGCTGGCTCTTATAGAGGCTGACGGGGTTCCGCTTGATGTAGCCGGCATGGGAGACGGCAACGACCATGTCCTCTTCGACGATCAGGTCCTCGATGTTGATGTCCTCGGAACTGAAGACGATCTCGGTGCGCCGCTCGTCGCCGTAGCGCGCCCGGATCTCGGTAAGCTCCTCGACGATCACGTCGAGAACCTTCTGCGGGTCGTCGAGGATCCCCTGGAGCTTGTGGATCAGCGCGGAGATCTCGGCGTATTCCGCGTCGATCTTGTCCCGTTCGAGGCCGGTCAGGCGTTGGAGGCGCATTTCGAGGATTGCCTTCGCCTGGAGATCGCTCAAGCCGAACCGGCTGCAGAGGGCGGCGGCCGCCTCCGGGGGGCTCCCGGAGGCCTTGATCACGGCGATCACTTCGTCGATCCGGTCGAGGGCGATGATCAGCCCCTCCAGGATGTGGGCCCGCTCCCGCGCCCTTGCGAGATCGAAGGCCGTCCGGCGGACGACCACTTGCTTGCGGAACTCCAGGAAGCTCTGGAGGATCTCCTTCAGGTTGAAGACCCGGGGCTGCCCCCGGTCGATCGCGAGCATGATGATCCCGAAGGTTGACTCCATCTGGGTGTGCTTGTAGAGCTGATTCAGCACGATGGCGGAGGCCTCGTCCCGCTTCAGGTCGAGGACGACGCGGATCCCCTCGCGGTCCGACTCGTCCCTGAGGTCGGCGATCCCGCCGATCTTCTTCTCCTTGACGAGGTCGGCGATCTTCTCGATCAGGTTCGCCTTGTTCACCTGGTAGGGGAGCTCGGTGACGACGATGCTCTCCCGGTCGTTGCGTGCATTTTTCTCGATCAGCGCGCGCGCCCTCACCCGGATGATCCCGCGGCCCGTCCGGTAGGCGGAGAGGATCCCCTCGCGGCCGTTGATGAAGCCGGCCGTCGGGAAGTCCGGCCCCTGGATGTAGCGCATGAGCCCGTCGATGGTGATTTCGGGGTCGTGGATCATGGCGATCGTCCCGTCGATCACCTCCCGGAGATTGTGGGGCGGAATGTTCGTCGCCACGCCGACGGCGATGCCGGCGGTGCCGTTGAGGAGCAGTAGCGGGATCCTCGCCGGCATGACGGTCGGTTCCTCCAGCGATTCGTCGTAGTTCGGCACGAAATTGACGGTGTTCTTCTCCAGGTCGGTCAGCAGCTCCTCGGCTATCCGGGCCATCCGGACCTCCGTGTACCGCATGGCGGCGGGAGGGTCCCCGTCGATCGAACCGAAATTCCCCTGGCCGTCGACGAGGAGGTAGCGCATGGAGAAGTCCTGCGCCATCCGGACCATGGTGTCATAGGCCGCCGTATCCCCGTGGGGATGGTACTTGCCGATGATATCCCCAACGATCCTCGCCGATTTCTTGTAGGGCTTGTTCCAGCGGTTGCCCATCTCGCTCATGGCGAAGAGGACCCGGCGGTGGACGGGTTTCAGGCCGTCCCGGACGTCGGGGATGGCCCGGCCGATGATGACGCTCATGGCATAGTCCATGTAGGACTTCTTCATCTCATCTTCGATATTGATCGCGATCGTCTTTTCAAACAGTTGTTCCATCAAACGGTTTTTCTCCTTACAGTCTGGAAAAGGGGGGACAGCTCCCTGTTATTTTCTTTGAAAAATAGGGAGCTGTCCCCCCTTTTCTGTTATACGTCCAGATTCGAGGCATACAGCGCGTTTTTGTAGATGAAATCGCGCCGGGGCTCCACCTGATCCCCCATGAGGGTGGTGAAGATCTCGTCCGCCGCCACGGCGTCTTCGATCCGCACCTGCAGGAGCGTCCGTTTCTCCGGATTCATCGTCGTCTCCCAGAGCTGCTCCGGGTTCATCTCGCCGAGACCCTTGTAGCGCTGGACGGTGTAACCTTTCTTCCCGGCCCCGACCACATAGTCGATGAGGGCCGCCATGGATTCTACGGTCTCGACATTCGTTTCCGGAGCGTTTTCCGTATCTTCTGCGGCGCTCACCCGGTAAGGGGCCTCTCCGAGGACGGCGATCTGGTTGAGAAGCGTTCGGATCTCCACGAATTTCGGAAGTTTCAGGATGTCCCGGTCAATGATGGTGGTCACCATCCGGCCGCTTCGCCGGATGCGGAAGACCATCCTCCAGCGCCCGTGTTCCTGATCCATGTCAATATCCACCCCGTCGAGGCTTTCGCCCAGGGCCATGCCGGTCCTTCGGGCCACCTTCGTCAGGGCCTCCTCGATCCGGAAATCCTCATCCGCAAGGGCGGGGTCCCCGGCCAGAATCCGGATGATGTCGCGGTTCTTCTCCTCCTTTTCGAACTTGTCGAGGATCGTCTCGATCCGCATCGCCTTGCGGATGTAATCCAGGAGGCGTTTGCCGGTGAACGCGGGGACACCTTGCCGCAAGGTGTCCCCGGTGCCGTTCACGGCCAACAGCCGGACGCGGTTCACGCCGCTGTCCAGGACGTGGTTTTTCATCGTCTCCTCGTTGTGGATGTAAATCTCCTGCTTGCGGTCGCTCACCTTGAAGAGCGGCGGCTGGGCGATGTAGAGATAGCCCCGTTCGATGATCTCCTTCATCTGCCGGAAGAAGAATGTGAGCAGAAGCGTCCGGATGTGGAGGCCGTCCACGTCGGCGTCGGTCATGATGATCACCTTGTGGTAGCGGAGCCGGCTGATGTCCTGGTCCTCCTGGCCGATCCCCATGCCGAGGGCGGTGATGATCACCTTGAGTTCCTCGTTCTGGAGCATCTTGTCGAAGCGCGCCTTTTCCACGTTGAGCACCTTGCCTCTGAGCGGCAGGATCGCCTGGTTCTTCCGGTCCCGGCCCTGTTTGGCGGAGCCGCCGGCCGAGTCCCCCTCGACGAGGTAGATCTCGCTCCGGGCCGGGTCGCGCTCCTGGCAGTCGGCCAGTTTCCCGGGGAGGGCGCCGACCTCGAGGGCGGTCTTGCGCCGGGTCAGTTCGCGGGCGTGACGGGCCGCTTCGCGCGCCCGGGCCGCATCCAGGCACTTGCCCAGGAGCTGTTTGGCGACGGAGGGATTTTCCTCCAGATAGCTGCTGATCTTGTCATAGACGATCCCCTCGACCAGCCCCTTGACCTCGCTGTTGCCGAGTTTCGTCTTGGTCTGCCCCTCGAACTGGGGGTTCCGGATCTTGATGCTGATCACGCAGGCCAGGCCTTCGCGCAGGTCCTCGCCCTTCAGGGATTCCTTCCCGTTTTTCAGGATGTTGCTGCTGGTGGCGTAGTTATTGAACGCCCGCGTCAGGGCCGAACGGAAGCCGATCAGGTGCGTCCCCCCCTCCGTCGTGTTGATGCTGTTGGCGAAGGAAAAAATGTTTTCCGCGTAGGTGTCGTTATACTGGAGAGCCACCTCGACCAGACAGTCCTCTTTTGAACCGGTGATGAAGATCGGATTCTTGTGAAGAACCTTCTTGCTCCGGTTGATATACTCGACGAAGGAGACAATTCCGCCCTCGTAGAAATACTCGCTCTGGCGATCGATCCGCTCGTCGATCAGCGTGATCTTCACCCCGGAATTCAGAAACGCAAGCTCCCTCAACCGGGTCGACACGGTGTCGTAGCTGAACTCCGTATCCTCGAAAATTGTGTCGTCCGGCTTGAAGGTGACTTTTGTTCCCCGGCTTTTGGTCTTGCCGACCTGTTCCAGAGGGGCGTTCGGCACGCCGCGGACGTATGACTGGGCATAGACGCCGCCGTCCCGTCTCACCTCTAAATCAAGATAGACGGACAGCGCATTGACGACGGAGACGCCGACGCCGTGAAGGCCGCCGGAGATTTTGTAACTGTCGTTGGAAAACTTCGCCCCGGCGTGAAGCCTTGTCAGGGCTACCTCGGCGGCAGAAACCCCCTCCGTCTTGTGGATGTCCACCGGGATCCCCCGGCCGTTGTCATCGACGACAATGCTGTTGTCCACCCGGATCTTTACCAGGATGGTGTCGCAGAAACCGGCGGACGCCTCATCGATGCTGTTGTCCACGACCTCATAAACGAGGTGGTGGAGCCCTTCCTTCCCGGTGCTCCCGATATACATGGCCGGGCGCTTCCGGACCGCCTCCAGCCCCTCCAACACCTTGATGCTGTCGGCGCCGTAATCTTCCTTGACCTGCGTCACTTCTTCCTGCTTAATCTCTTCCATTAAACCTCTTTCTATTCTTTATTCTACAATTTCAGCGGCATGACGATGCAGAAGTAGTTTTCGTTACCGACCGCCCGGACAATACCGGGTTTCATTCCCTCACCAACCTCAAAATCAATCAGCTCCTCATCAATCACATCGATGGCATCCGCAAGATAAGTGACGTTGTAGCCAACGCTCTTACCTTCACCCGCATAGACGACATCGATCTCATCATTGGCCTCTCCTACATCGGGGTTGTTTGAATTTAAAACGATTTTATCCGCAGCGAGGGTCATGATCACCCCGTTGTACCGTTCGGATGATATGACACTCATCCGGCGGAGGGTATGGAGAAGCTTGTCTTTCTCTATTCCCAGAATCACCCCTTTTTCCGCCGGGATCACCCGCCGGTAATCCGGGTACTCCCCATCGACCAGACTGACCTTCAGCAGGGTATGATCGGTCTTGACGATGCACATCCCCTGCCGGACCCCCAGGAACACATCCCCGGGTTCATCCTCCACAAGCCGCCGGATCTCCACGAGCCCCTTCCGCGGAATGATCACACTCTTCTCCATCATCAGAAAATCCTTCTCACCCGTATCCATTTTCATCATGGAGAGACGATGACCGTCCGTGGCCACCATCCGGATCAAGAAGGTTTCTCCCGCTTTTTCCGTTTCCATCAGAACGCCGCAGAGTGTCTTCCGCATCTCGTCGGTCGACATCGCAAAGGCGGTCTTACGAATCAACTCCTTCAGGATTGCTCCTTTGACCTTATAAAAGGGAATGTCATCCTGGTCCGCCACCACCGGATAGTCATCCGCCGGGATGCCCGGAATCCGGTATGTGGCCTTGTTGCATGTTAGAATGACAATATCCCTTTCATTTTTGATAACATGGATCGTATCGCCCTGGATCTCCCGAACCATTTCATGGAGTTTCCTCGCCGAGAGGGTAATCTCCCCGTCCCGAAGGACCTCCGCCTCATAGTCCGCCACGAGACCGATCTCCCGGTCCGTCGCCATGATCGTGACCCGGTTTTGACCTGCCCTGAGCAATAAATTACTCAGAATCGGCATTGTGGTTTTCTTCTCCACAATCCCCAGCGTCTTCTGAATACCCACTGAAAATAGATCCCTTTTGATATTGAATTCCATAACTTCCCCCATCCTTTCCTTAATGCTCATAGGTTATATTGTTTAAAAAATTTCTTTCTTAATATAAAAATAGTAGTAGTAGTAGTACCTGTGAACAGTGTTTATAACCCCTTTCGGGGTTCATTTTACGACCTTTTTTCTCCCGTGTCTTGTGGACGGAGTCGCTTAAGAAAACATTCAGTCCTTGTGCAGAAGGACATCTTGGATTTCCTCCACGGCGTCCCGAAGGAACTTGTCCGTCGCTAAGATCCTTTTCATCTTGTTGTGGGCGTAAATGACCGTCGAGTGATCCCTGCCGCCGATTTTCGTCCCGATATCCGGGAAGGAGGCGCTGGTCATCTCGCGTGCGAGAAACATGGAAACCTGTCGCGCCAAAACAAGATTTTTGTTTTTTTTGTGTGATTTGATGTCGGAGATCTTGATGCTGAATTTCGCGCCTGCGGCTTTAATGATCTCCTCAATCATTATCTCCCTTTTTTCTTCCTTCCGAAGGAGCTGTTTCAGGACACTCTTGACCAGATCCAGGTCGATCTGCCGCCCGGTCAGGGAGGAATAGGCGGCGATCCGTACCAGGTATCCCTCTAATTCCCTGATATTGGACTCAGCCTGGGAGGCGAGGTAGAGGGCCACGTTTCCCGGCAGGGCGATGTGGTTCTCCTGCGACTTCTTCTCCAGGATGGCGATCTTCGTTTCAATCTCCGGCGGTTGGATGTCTGCGATCAATCCCCATTCAAAACGCGACCGCAATCTTCCCTCTAAGTTTGGGATGTCCTTTGGAAATTTATCGCTTGTGACGACGATCTGCTTTCCGGCGTCATGAAGGGTATTGAAGGTGTGAAAAAATTCCTCCTGGGTTCGCTCCTTTCCGGCGATAAACTGGATGTCGTCGATGAGCAGGCAGTCGATGTTCCTGAATTTCTCGCGGAATTTCTGCATCTTGTCATAGCGGATGGAATTGATCAGCTCATTCATGAAGACCTCCGCCGAGACATAGACCACGTTCATGTCCGGGAAAAGCTTCAGGGTCTTCAGGCCGATGGCGTTGAGCAGGTGGGTTTTTCCCAGTCCCACGCCGCCGTAAATGAAAAGGGGGTTGTAATTCTTCGCCGGCTGCTCGGCGACGGCCGCGGAGGCGGCATGGGCGAACTGGTTGCATGACCCCACGACGAAACGGTCAAAGCTGTAGTTCGCATTCAGGGTGGAGTGAACTCGAGAACGGGAAGGCTTTTTGGGCGCCGTTTTCTCGGCGGCCGTGGCGTCACCGGAACATCCAACCATTTGATTTTGATTATTATCCTGTTCTATTATCCATTCGATGTGAAAAGATATGCCGGCCGCCGACTTCATTGACTCCCGGATCAGGGCAAGATAATTCTCGACCAGCCAGTCGCGAAAGAAGCGGTTGGGCACACGTAGATGGACCTGGTCTCCCTCCATCGTGGTAATGCGAATCGGTCGGATCCAGGTCTCGAAGTTCTGCTGGCTTACCTTTTCCTTAAGGATATTGACCGCTTTGTCCCAGAATATGTCCACTTTTCACAACCTTATATACAGTTTTATCCACACCTGTGGACAATGTTCCGTTTTGGGACAGATTTAAATCTGTCCCCCATTTCATTTCCCATCGAGAAGCAGCCGAACCAGACGGTTCAATTCCTCCCCGTTCGTATAGCGGATCTCGATGGTTCCCGACCTTTTTCCGGCGCGGATCTGAACGGCCGCAAGCAGTTGCGAGGAGAGCTCGCGCTCCAGATCGGTCAGGTACGGATCCTTGCGCCCGGTTTTCTTCTTCTCCGGCGCCTTTTTCAGATTCCGGATCAGCCGTTCCGTATCCCGGACGTTCATGTCTCTCTGCTGGATGATCTTCAGGGCGCTTATCTGCTCGCCCGGAAGATCCAGGGAAAGGAGCGCCCGGGCATGTCCGGCCGTGATTTTCTTGCCGATCAGGGCCTTCCTGGCCGCCTCGGGAAGCTTCAGCAGCCGGACCGTGTTGGCGATGGTGGAGCGGTCCTTCCCGACGCGGGTGGAGATCTCCTCCTGTGAGAGGGAGAAGCGGGTCAGCAGGGTCTGATAGGCGTCCGCTTCTTCGATGGGGTTCAGGGCCTCGCGCTGGATGTTTTCGATCAGCGAAAGCTCCGCCAGCTCCCGGTCCTCCGCCTTGCGGATAATGATGGGCACCTCTTTGAGCCCGGCCGCCTGCGCCGCCCGCCAGCGCCTCTCCCCGACTATGATCTCATAGCCGGTGTCCGCCTTCCGGACGATGATCGGCTGGATGATCCCGCTCTTCTTTACGGAAACGACGAGTTCTTTCTGGTCCTCGTCGTTGAAGTCCCGCCGGGGCTGAAACCGGTTCGGGGTGAGTTCCTCGATCCCGCACTGGACGTACGTAGGCCGGTCTCCGATATGGTTCAGAAGATCGGGGAACATCGCCCCCAGACCCCTGCCGAGGGAATTCTTTGGCGGCATCATATCCTCCCGTTGCTCAGGATTTCCTTGGCCAGTTCCATGTAGGAGACTGCGCCGCGCGACCGGATATCATAAAGTATGATCGGAAGTCCATGGCTCGGGCTCTCCGACAGCCGGACGTTCCGCGGGATGACCGTTTGAAAGACCAGGTCCCCGAAATTGCCGCGCACGTCCTCGCTGACCCGGCGCGAAAGCAGATTCCGCGTGTCGTACATGGTGAGGAGAATCCCCCCCAGGGTCAGAGTGGGGTTCAGCCGGTTCTTGATCAGTCCCATCGTTTTGAGCAGGTGGCCCAGCCCCTCCATCGCAAAGTACTCGCATTGAAGGGGCACGATCATGCAGTCCGAGGCCACCAGGGCGTTGACCGTGAGAAACCCGAGGGACGGCGGACAGTCGATAATGATATATTCATAGGTCGTCTCCAGCGACCGGATCAGGTTCCGGAGCCTCTTCTCGCGGTCCTCAAGGGAGATGAATTCCACCTCGATCCCGACCAGGTCCTGGTTCGCGGGGACCAGGTCCAGGTGGGGGATCTGCGTTCCGACGATCACCTCCCGCAGCGGACGATTCCCGATCAGACAGTGATAGAGGTTCTTTTCCCGGATCGCTTCGCCGTCGATCCCCATGCCGCTCGTGGCGTTTCCCTGGGAATCACAGTCGATCAAAAGGGTTCGCTTCTCCGCAGCCGCCAGCGAGGCCGAGAGATTGATGGCCGTCGTGGTTTTGCCCACGCCCCCCTTTTGATTGGCCATACTTATGATTTTACGCATCATTTAACAGAACACGCCCCGCGTGATGGTTTTTTATCGAATCGGCTGCTGACGGTAGCACAAAAACTGATTTTGCGAAAGGTTTTTTAAAGAAATTTTTAGCGAAAAACGCGATTGTAAATCATTAGTATTCTTGATGAATCAGTACCAGGCGGACGGACGTCCCGGAGGGTCGTGAAGACCATCCCTGCCGCGGCCGAAATCCGCTCCGTTTCGGCCATCTCTTCCTGCGGATCGGGTCCCTTCATGGCGATAAGCTGCCCCCCCGGCTTGAGGAAAAAGGAGGCCGCACGGATCAGTTCCGGGAGTTTGAAAGCCGCCCGGGAAATGAGCGTATCGAAGCTGCCGGCCAGGGTCTCCCCGGCGGTCAGCTCTTCGACGCGCTCCCGGATCACGTGAACCCCGTCAAGGCTGAGGGTCCGGGCGATGTGGGAGAGGAAAGAGGACTTTTTCCGGGAGACCTCGACGAGCGACACTTGCAGGCCGGGCAGGGCGATTCGCAGGGGGATGCCGGGGAAGCCGCCCCCGCTCCCGAGATCGATCAGGGCGCCATCCGGACGGTCCAGAAACGGCGCCGGCGTCAAGGAATCGAGGAAGTGGCGGATGACGATCTCCTGCGCGGAGCGTTCCGAGACGAGATTGATCCGCCGGTTCCAGAGGAGGAGTTCCTGGTGGTAGGCGGCAAACAAAGCCAACTCCGCCGGTCCGAGGCGGACGCCGATCGCCGCTGCCCCATCGGACAGGATTTTGATCAGGGTTTCATCCATGCCTCTCTTTTGACAGAGCCCCGCCCTCCTGTCAACCCCTCTCTGAGAGCTTTGAATTACTCCTGAAATTCAGCAAATCGTCATTCCTGCGGAAGCAGGAATCCAGTCTTTTCAAGATCTTCTGGATTCCCGCCTACGCGGGAATGACAAAGAGGGAGTCTTTTTCAAAGCTCTCTCTCTGAAAGGGAGGGGCGACTCCTATTTTTCGGTTTCTTCATTCTGTCTCTGTGCAACGCAGGCGAAAATACCTACAAAGCAGAGTGCGGTGCAAATCATGAAGACGGTTTGTATGCTGTTGAGCAATGCAGGGTATTGACCCGGCGTGATCCGGACGCTGCCGATGAACAGGGCGAACACCATCAGCGCCAGACCCATGCTGAGCAACTGACCCAATAGACGCATCGTGCTGACCATGGCCGATGCAACGCCGTAAAATCGCTTTTCCACGGAGCCCATGATGGCGCTGGTGTTCGGTGAGGAGAAAAAGCCAAAACCAAGCCCGAGGACAACCAGGCCGCCACTGATCAAGGCGATACTGGTTTCCGCGGTGATGAATGCAAAGATCAAAAGACCAATCGTGGACAGGGCCATTCCCAAAGAGGCCAGTTTTTGAGGCCGGATGCGGTCGGAAAGCCTTCCCGCAATCGGCGCGAAGATGGCCATGACAATGGGCTGTGCAACGAGGATCAGACCCGCGGACTGCGGGTCGAGACCCTTGATGTACTGGAGGTAGAGGCTTAACAGAAAGACCACGGCAAAGGTCGCACTATAGTTGATCAGGGCTGCAAGGTTGGAAAATGCAAATGTCGCGTTTTGAAAGAGTTTGACGTTCAGCACGGGGCTCTCAACCCTGAATTCGAATATCAGGAACCCCGCAAATCCAAGGATTCCGATAACAACCAGAGCGATTCCCAGAAGGTTGGGGAGAATGGAAAATCCATATAGGACCATGACCAGGACGATTCCGTACCATATCGAGCCCTTGAGGTCGAATTGCTCACCCTTGCATTCCGCCCATTCGCTGTTCAGCAGCCGGCCGGTTATGGCCAGGATGATGACGCCCAGGGGTATCATGGCGTAGAACAGGCTCCTCCATCCCAGGTAGTGGGTCATGACGCCTCCGATGACCGGCCCGAGAGAGAGCGCAATATAAACCGTGGCGATGTTGATTCCGATGGCCATGCCCCGCTGATGGGGCGGGTAGACGGAAGTGATGATGGCAAGGCCGGTTACAAAGATCATTGCGCCGCCGATTCCCTGGAGAACGCGGAATACGATGAGCAAAATGACGGACGGCGCCACGGCAGAGAGCAGCGACGCAATGGTGAACAGGGCGACCCCGGCGCTGAAGACCTTCTTCATTCCGTATATGTCTGATATTCTGCCGAATGGAACGGTGAACATGGCGGCAGCCAGCAGGAACGAAGTCGGGACCCAGCTCAACAAAATGGCGTCAGCTGAAAAATCCGCTCCAATCGCAGGCAGTGCGATGTTGACGGCTGAACTCATGAAGGGTGTTAGAAAATTTGCCAATGTTGAAACGATTAGCGCTGCGATCCGGATTGAACTGTCTGTACGCCCCTGTTCCATGATCCATGCTCACCAATCCATTTTTCGCGATCAATTTCTTGGGTCGGAAATTGCTTTTTCCCGTAGCGATGTTCCGGGCACGATGCCGGTTTTGCACCTCGCACCTTCATCAGGATCGAATCATGGCTTCCGTCGCCCCGGAATCCTCCGTCTAATCCCCTTCCTCATAGGGACCGAGAAAGCGTTCGCCTTCACGCCAGAACTTTACCGCTTTGGGCCGCCCGGCCGAGGGCTTCGTCCAAGGTGCCCTTCAGGGAGGTCAGGGTCTCGAGGGCCATGTGCCGCGCCAAATCAAGCCTTCGATTATAGCCCTTATCTTATCAATACCCCTGATTCATCCAAGATGTCATCAATTATTTATTGTATTGAACTTCAGGTCTATCGGTGTGGCCGATTCTTAGCAAATCTCCTATGCAGGATGAGGTCATTGAATGACGGGTTCTTTTTTCGTTTCGACATAGTCCTGTAAGAATGAAATTCTGATATGAAATGCCGGTTCACCTGATTAAACCCTTGAAATATTCGCGAGCGCTTTTCGGACCCGCTCAATCACGGTTGCCATGGTCGGGCTTGCCTGCGCATTCACAACATAGTCTGCGATTGGATCGCACGGTGTCTCATCCCGGTTGATGATCACGAGCTTTGCGCCGTTCTGTTTCGCGATTACCGGCATTTGGGCAGCGGGTTGGACCACAAGGGAAGATCCGATGACGATAAAAAGGTCACAAGCAGCCGAGTGTTCGTAAGCTGCCTGAGTTTCTTCAGCCGGCATTGACTGTCCGAAGGATATCGTGGCAGGTTTGAGGAGACCTTTACACGCATCACAGCGGGGCGCTTTGTCACCGCCGGCTATCCGGATCTGAATTGCATTCCGGTCGTACCGTTTGTGACAGTTCAGGCAGGTTACATGCATGGCGGTGCCGTGAAGTTCCAGTACTTTATCCGGCGAATTACCGGCCTTAAAATGAAGGCCGTCGATGTTCTGTGTGATCAGGCAGTCGAGCTTTCCAAGTTGCTCAAGCTCTGCGATGGCAAGATGAGCCCGATTGGGCTCGGCATCTTTCATCGATTCATACATATCCGTTGCCATCTGCCAGTATTTCTCCCGGGAAGTTTCGCTTTCCAGAAACCTCTGAAAATAAAACTCCTGCGGATCGTACTTATCCCAAACGCCTCCGGGACTTCGGAAATCGGGAATTCCGGACTCTGTGCTCAGACCTGCGCCAACGAACACCACGATTCTAAGCGAATCGACAATCAAATCCGCAATTTTTTCGATCGGTCCGCTCATGCTGCACTCCTCAAGGATCTCTCTGAATCATAGGATTGAACGATTCTACAGGACCTTCTCAAACCTCATTGGTCAGGATGTCTTGGTTGTGTCTTTCTCGGCCAATTCTTTTTGGTATGCTTTCCAACCTGGACACCAACCGGTGTGCCACCGCCAAATCCTGGCAAGTAGCGAGTTCGGATTTCGTTCCGCATAGTCGCGAAACCAGCATGTTGCGCATGAGGATTTCAATGCAGTGTTCTCCTTTCTTTACTTCATGGGTGACATTGGGAATAAAAAAACGCCCTATTCAGTATCAGTGGTGTATGGAAATGATCATAACCAATCTAACTCTTGCCTGCCTTCATCGCATATGTTCTATGATGACATCAAAATGTAGCATAGAACCTCATTAAGATTTTGAAAAAGCCTGAACCCGTTACTGGCATAAGCCCTGTTCCAGGGGAACAACAATCCGGCCCCCAGCGCCCCACTTTCTGTTGCTTTTTCAAGCGTTAGCGGCGAATCGTCCACGACGATGTCAGCCTTTTGAAAGAGAACGGTTTTGTCCAGAGAGAGGTGAAGTTCATCGTAGGGGAGCCCATGCCTCGCAAGCCATCGTTCGGTCGGCTGACTCGTTTCCGGCGTACGGTGGCTGGCAATGATGATATGAAAACCATGTTCTCTGAGTGACGATAAGAAGCCCCGTGATTCTGGGTAGGGTTTGTATCGAGCGCCATATCATACCGTGGCCGCTTGCCCTTTTCGATCCCATACAGCGTATGAAGATTGCTTAATGATCTGTCTGTTTGGCAAAAACATATGGGAACGGAATCGCTATCAAGTCTCCGATGACGTAGGTAGCGAATATCACAACATACAGCATTGCGTAAGCCGGAAATTTGCCTCCGAATAGAAGAGGAAGAATCACTCCAAGGAACCAGACAACTTTATAACCAAGCTGGAGCAATAAAACAGGAGCAAATTTCAGCGGAGATCGCAGGCCTAATATGGACAGAAGACCAAACGTCAGGTAGACACTCCCACACACACCGAAAACTATAGGATCTTGGACTGGCCAACCATACAGCGATCGCATCATATCAGGCGCAATAATCATTCCAAGCCCTAGTCCACCTGCACCAATGATAGTATAAATATACATTCCCTTGAGCCATTTCCACCGAACATTGGCATCTTTCGACATGGTGCACCCCCTTTCGCATATAAAGTCTTGTTGCTGGTTATTTATCCTCCAAGGATGCTTATATAAACACAAAACCCCGCACTCTTTTCGAGACATGGGGTCTGCTGGCTATCGTGCCATGGCTTCCTTTCTCGATAAACTTTAAAAAAAGGCTTGCTGCCGGGTCAGATATTTTTTTAAGGATCATGTCTTTATACGGTTAAAACTAATAATATTATGTCCTTCCATTACCTACGATCACCACGATGAGAGCCGCCACCATTACTTCTCTTCATTCGCCCATCGGGATGTGTGCGTCTATTCTGGCCACCGCCCTTCAAGGTGCGTCCACCGGGTCCACCGCCATGCAGGTTACGTCCACCGGGTCCACCGCCATGTAAGTTACGTCCACTGTGTACGACGCCAGGACGTCCCCATCCATGGTCATTACGCCAATGACCACCACGCCAATGATTGTTAAGATTGCCGTGATTGATGTGAGGGGGATTCCAAGGACGACCCCCCCAGATATGGGTGCCATAATTATGTCTCCAATCACGAGGTATTCTTCCATACCAAGATGGAGAATCACGATAATAACCCCATCCGTGATCATGGTATTGTGAACGATACCAATGACCACCCCAAGGTCTCCACCACCAACCTCCTTGGAAAAATAATTCTTCCTTAACATCAGGAACGGCATATACATCAGTTCCGGGCAAAACAACCACATTCGGTGGTACAACAAATGGAATTGGCGGAGGTAGGTTGGCCTCTGGGGAGTTGTTGGGATCTATCGGTTCCATACCCTGAGCTGATGCCTCTTCCTTGACAGAATCACTCACCACTGAAAAAGCATAACGGCCAGACACCACGTATCCGTTACGTCGATAGTTGTAATAGGCCCTCACCTCATATTTTCCTGGTAAGCGAGGGTCAAAGATTAGAGAACCTTTACCCAATCCCCTGGGCATGTATTTATAGTCCCCACCATCAGTATTTGGAGAGCCTGCTGGTACTATGCATATCCAATCCCTATCATTGCCTGGCGCATTGGAAAAATAAACCTTGATCATTTCACCCTGATTATAGATGGCCTTGTCAGTACGTACAACTGAAGCTCCTCCAACAGAACATGGTTGGAAGAAGGAGGTCACCATGATCAAAAGGATAATGGAAAAGATTGGTCTGATCTTTAGTCTTTTTATCTGCATCTATTTCCTCCTTCCTTGAATCGCTTAAGTGATGGAGCCTGATAGAATCTAAGCAGGCTAATACTGATATGGAGACCTTTGCATAACTGCATAAAACCAGTAATTTTGTCATTCCGGCGAAAGCCGGAATCCAGTATTGTCAAGCATTTCCTGGATTCCGGGTCAAGCCCGGAATGACAAATGGAGGAGTTATGCAAAGGTCTCATATGATGTTCATATATCCAGAACACAAAATCCCGCTCTCTGCCCGGTTTCTGAAAAACTGGGCGCTGTCCCTCGTTTATATCCTGTTTATTCTGGCAGGAAATATGGCATAAATGTTTTTTTGTCAACGGAGCTGGCCATTCCTTTGAAGGTCATCGGCTTTGTGAATTTGATTTCCACATACAGCTCATCCCCGGCACCACCCGAATTATAGCAACTGCTCACAGTACATACAGCCGTATCCGGCTTCGGCCTTTCCGGGGCCATTTATCAACACTCCTGACATGTAACCACAAACAAAAATCGCCAAAACGAACAAGACGCGCAATACAATTCTTTTCATAACGTTCCCCCCGTTTTTTTGGAATGTTTTAGTTCGTATGCAAATTAATGTCGAATAGACAGGTTCTTTCGATACGACAGAGTGATGTTTGTTTTAACCTTTTGCCGCCTCATTATTATTCCAACCATTAATAATTTTTACTATATGGGTAATAAGCGTTTCTGTCAAATAAATTGGACAGCAGTTTTTGTTTGTTTCACAATTCCGAAATGGATTCAGTGATTATGGCTCTTCTCTCCGACATTCATGAACCCCAAAGACCTCTAAGTTTCAACTGTTGTGTTGGACGATCCTATTTCCCATACAGGATTTCCATCCAGCGTATTGCCTCGGTATCGTTGATCTTGCCGAGATAGACTTGGGTAGTCTTCAAATCCCGGTGCCTCAAGATAACTTTCGATACGACTTCCAGGGGCACGCCGTTTCTGCTGGCATAGGTAGCCGAGTATCTCCGGAGATCATGCGGCGAAATACGAACATTTACTTTTTCTCCCAGACGCCTTACAAGAGCCCTCGCCGTTGAATAGCATATCGGGAATGGGCGGTCGTCCGATTGAAGGGCCTTATCTCTGACATATTCCGCCAGCTTTTTTGATACATTTTCCGGCATGTAAGCCAGCTCTGATTCTTTACCGGATTTGGGCGCCCGCAGGGTAATCGTTCTATCCGAGATATCCGACACCTTTATCTTCAGCAATTCACCGATTCTCAATCCACATCTTGCCTGAAGTTCAAGGATCAGGCGGTCTCTCACCCTCTTCGTGTTGTAGATCATTTCATCCACAGTTTCCCGTTCGAGCATTTTGCGCAGGACTTGCTTTGGCATTCGATAGGATTTCCTGAGCAGCGACGTATTACAAGGATTTTTCCTGTTCAGTGAACAACGGTCGATGATGAAATTGTAAAAGGCTTTCAACTGGGCATATCGAAGTCTTCGAGTTGATTTGGCAAGATCCTTGGTTTGCGATTCCAGAAAGGTGTAGATTTCATCGGGGCCGAGGGAATCCAAGACTCTTTCAGCGTAAATCCTTTAACAAAGCGATGGTCTGCGCTTTGAACTTGCGGTAAAGGTTACTATGCGTATTGCCGAAATGCCGCTTGGCAATGCTTCTCAGCACCTTCTGCCCCGTGAACATCATAAAGATCTTCGGTGACGTCGGAGGATCATAGCGTTTTTTCGACTCTCCGGGCCGGTCTTGTTTTTTGAAGAACGTATCCCGAGACTTGTGGAACTTTCGCTTTCGGGGGCTCACTCAATTCTTTAGGAAACCTTCCGGAGCTGAATCCTTGCCACCCATCCCTGATTGACTCTGACAAGCATTTGAACGGCAATGACGGACGGGTTGCGGGGTGTGAGCGTGCCTTTGCCGTTAGCGGTATCGAGCCGGAAAGCGAAATCCTCCTTCCCATCGCCGGTAAAGTCGATTTTATCCTCAATCAGCAGCGGGAACTCCGTTACGGGCTGCCATTCTATCTGAATGAAACCCTCTTTTCGTTCACCAAGCAACCCATCGAAAACGGGATGGCGGATCACCGTCCTATATGCGCCGTGATCGATGCTCCGGACGATCTCACCTCCCGAGTACATAGGTGAGACTGTGACTCCCGTTGCGGAGGCGAGCTTGGCACTCAAATAGTTATTCCCGCTGAAGGTGGCCAAAACAGCGACCATGCACGCAACGGCCCAAGCATACCCGGCAATACTCCTCGCTCGTTTCATCCCAATCCTCCCGATCAAATCATGCTTCCCGTTGTGATCAACCTGATGATTCTTAACAATCCGTCCTGAATTGTCCCTCCGGAGAATGTGGCCAGAAAGAGGAATGCGGTGTACAGGAAGAGCAGCCGTTTGATGTTACGGTTTCCCGCAACGGGTGTTCCACGCACGTGAAACGAGGCAGCGCCATTGGGACAGACATCGACGCAGGTTCCGCATTTCATGCAGGACATGAGAGGGCGCCCCGCCCGGATGCTCTCCTCCGTCGCGGAAAGGGTGGGGCACGCCGCCACGCACCGCTTGCAGTTTATGCAGATGTCCGGATCGATGCGGACATCGAATGCGTTGATACGGTTCGTCAGCCCCTGCATCGCGCCGAAGGGGCAAAACAGGCTGCACTGGATTCTGCGCTTCGTCAGCAAAGGCAGGACGATCACCAGGGCGATAAAGAGGGAGACGAAGATGATCGTCTGCACGAGGATTTTGAATGAGGTCACCGCTTCGAATTCCGTTACCGTCTTGAACGGGCAGAGCCACGTGCAATAGGTGGGGCTGAGGAACGCGGCGGCGCTCAGGATGACCGACAACAGGACGGCCCAGGGCAGGTAGGTCCACCTGGGATCTATCTTTCTGAGAAGGGGCCTTTTCAGGATGCGGGAGAAGGCATCGTCCAGCCCGCCGAAGAAGCATCCCCAACTGCACCAGCCGCGTCCCATGGAGAGCGATGCCCCGATCCATATAGTGAACATGCTCGCGATCGACGCAAATCCTCCTGTGATCGATCCCGGAAAGATGATCGTCTTGGTGAAGGCAGCCGGGATCAGGGTCATCGGGATGACCAGGTGGCAGAACGGCACCTCGCACAGGATGATCTTCTCCTGAGAGAGGGACATGCTTCCCCGCGCCTCGAACATATGGGAGATGAATGAGATGATGAACAGGATAGCATAAGTAATGAACGCGGTCGCCCGGTATCGATCTGTTTTCCCCGTATGGATCATCAGGAAGAAGAGGAGATTAAAGAAAAGATACGTGACGGCGAAGACGAAAATCCGCTGCGGATCGGCGGGGATTTTCCCGCCCGACATCATCACAAGCGTCAGCAGCATCATCGGAAGTGCATAAAGAAACGATTTCCCCGGTGATTGCCGGACTTCGATTGTCTTCGCATGAGGGTGATGTTCCTTAATCATCGGTACAAACCCCCTGACAGCATGGTGGCTCCTATGAAGAGATAGTAAGCGCCGATCAATCCGGCCGCCATTTTCCCGATGAGATGCAAAGGGGAAAACCCCCTCAGCAGTCCGAGGAAAGGCACCGGGATGAGGAATACGGATGTTCCCAAAAAGAAGGTGAGGAAGAACAAGAGGCTCTGTAGGAGACTCGTCTGCTCTGCCGCGGTTGCGACAGCCAGAAGAAAGGGCGGACAGAAGTTCAGCCCGGTGGCAAGCCCCATGGCTAATAGAAGAAGTGACGGCCGGGAGTCATGCAGCCGGTGGTCGATTCCATGCCCCCCTGCCGACGGGCAGGCGCGGCCGGTTTTGAAAAAACTGTAAAAGATCAGCAACCCGGAAAGGATGAGGTAGGTGGAGCCGATGATCAGATTCCGCTGTGTGATGTCCTGCGGAAGAGAGGTATGGATGCCCCAGGCGAAAACGGCGAAGGAGAGATATCCCATGAGTCTTCCCAACAAGAATTGCATCAACGCCGAGAAATTCTGCAGGACGTCTCTCCCTTCCCCCAGCAAGTACGGAACCAGGACAGGGGTGCAATAGGCAGCGCATACCGCTCCGCTGCTGAGACCCAGCAAAAAACCCCGCATGACAATTCCCCGTAGGTCGTGTAATCTCAGCTTTCTATATGGCTGAACTATAATATCAATAATTATGAATCCAATCCAGAATATTCGTGAACGCTGGCGATTAGAGAATCAAGGTATGCATTTTATCATTGAGCTGACAAATAAACAGTTCAGTGATCCACCTTTCAACCAGAATTCAGCGATCTGCCCCGATCATCCGCAGTGTAGATTTTTATTTGAAGGCTGGATGATCCTTTCTTCGGTGACGGAGAGGATGCATAGCGCCTTCCAATTTCTCGTTGCATCGTAACGGCGAACCATCTATAAAACGCCTTGGTCCGTCCTTCGCGGCAGGAGGGTCTGATTTGCAAGTATTTTCAACATTCTGCCCCCGGGGAACCGGGGGATGCGTATGGCCGCTGATCGGTTCCGGGCAGGGGACGAGGAAAGTAAGTCGGTGGGGAGAGTAGGTATGTCCGAGAAACAACGATTCGACGACTGGCCGGAACGATACGATCGCTGGTTCGAGACCCCGGTGGGGAAGGCGGTCCTGAAATATGAAACAGAACTCATTCTGGAGATGCTTCGGCCGGGCCGGGAATCCATAGGGTGCAAGACGGAAGAAAAGGAGAGGGCAAGCATTTGGTGAAGGCGAATTTTGATAACATCACGATTGTTCTGAAAGGGCCGAAGTTTTCCGGGAATGTCGGTTCCGCGGCGCGCTGCGCGATGAATATGGGGATCGGAAAGATGATCGTAGTCGGGAACCGCGACCTGGATGACGAGGCGGTCCGGCAGATGGCAACCCACGTGGCGAAGGAGATCGTCGACGGGATCCGCTACTGCGACACCCTCGACGAGGCGCTAGCGGGCTTCTCCTGGGTCGTCGGAACGACGGCGCGGCATGGGTCGGGGCGCGGGCCCGTCGTCTCTCCCCGCCGGATGGCTGAGATCGTGGTCGGCCTGTCGCAGCAAAACGGGGTGGCCCTGCTCTTCGGCCCGGAGGACACGGGGCTGACGAACGACGACCTCCGCTTCTGCCAGACCCTGGTAACGATCCCCACCGTGGGGTTCAAGTCGCTGAACCTCTCCCACGCGGTGATGATCATCTGCTATGAGCTTCTCGTTGCCCGGATAGAAAAGGATAGCGGAGTCGCGCCGAAGCTGGCCAGTACAAAGGAGCTGGAGGCGATGTACGCCAAGCTCAAGGAGACCCTGGTGGCGATCGGGTTTCTGCTGCCTGACAACCCCGACTACTGGATGATGCACCTCCGCCGCCTCTTTTCCCGGACGACCCTGCTGGCGCGGGAGGTCAAGATCCTCCGCGGGATCTGCCGGCAGATCGAGTGGTACGGGGACAACAAGGAGCGCAAATCTTCTTGACTTTCCGCCGTCGTGCTCGTAAGAAAATCCATTAGCATCGTGATGGGGATCGAATGACATAGAGAGACCTTTGAAAAATACCGCCATTTTGTCATTCCCGCGAAGGGAACTCAAGGACAGATTTCAAATCTGTCCCCGAAAAAGGAATGGATTCCTGCTGGAGTTTACCCCGTACTTGATACGGGGCAGGAATGACGATTTGCCGAATTTTAGGAGTAATTCAAAGCTCTCATTGAAGGGGGACACAGCCATGAAAACATTTTCTTTTACGGGCGCAAAAAAAATTGTGTTCGGAAACGGGAGTTTTGCCGGCCTTGCGGGGCACCTCGTGGAGCTGAAGGTAAGCCGGCCGCTGGTCGTCCTCGACGGGAACCTGGCCGGGACGGGCTTCGGCAAGAAGGTCTCCGACCTCATGGAGAAGGCGAAGATCAGCTTCGTTCTCTACGACAAGGCAGTACCGGAGCCTCCGATCGAACTGGCCGACGAGGGGGCGAAGCTCGCCCGGAAGAAGAAGTGCGACGGCGTCGTCGGCATCGGGGGCGGGAGCGCGATGGACCTTGCCAAGGCGATCGCCGTACTCGCGGCGAACCCGGGGAAGGCGGAGGATTACCTCGGACTCAACAAAGTTCCCGGTCCGGGGCTCCCCAAGATCATGGTCCCGACGACCGCCGGGACGGGGAGCGAGGTGACCTTCACGGCCGTCTTCATCCGGAAAAAGCTCAAAAAGAAAGAAGGGATGAACAGCCCCTATCTCTATCCGGAGCTGGCGCTGCTCGATCCAGAGCTGACGCTTTCGCTTCCGCCCCATCCCACGGCGGCCACGGGGATCGACGCCCTCTGCCACGCGATCGAATCCTACACCTCGATCAATGCTTCGCCTATGAGCGAAATGATGTCGCTGGAGGCGATCCGCCTCATCTCCGAAAACCTGCGGACGGCCGTCCACAACGGTACAAACATCGAGGCGAGGGAGGCGATGCTCCTGGGGAGCCTCTACGCGGGGCTCGGGCTTGCAAACGCGGGCGTGACGGCGGTCCACTCCCTCTCCTATCCGCTCGGCGGAAAATACGGGATCTCCCACGGCCTCGCCAATACGATCATGCTCCCCCGGGTGATGGCCTTCAACCTCCCCGGCTCCCAGGAGAAGTTCGTCGATATCGCGGAGATCATGGGAGAGATTGTCGACGACCTGCCGCTGCGGGAGGGGGCCTACCTGGCGGTGGAGGCTGTGGAGGCCCTGATCGAGGACTGCGGCGTCTTCACAACGCTAGAGGAACTGGAGATTCCGGAAGCCGATTTCCCGGAGCTCGCGAAGGCGGCGATGACGGTCGCAAGACCCCTCGCTAACAACCCCTGCAAGATGACGCCGGAGGATATGGTCGAGATCTACCAGGAGTGCTATTCGTAAATCAAAGAAAACAAAGAAAAGGGCAAAGAAAAGGGGACAGATTTATTTATCCCCGCGGGGATAAATAAATCTGTCCCCTTTTCCAGACAAAGGAGGAATAAGATTATGGCCGGTGCGGAGCTGATCGGAAAGGAAGAGATCAAGGAGGTCATGGATGTCCTGAAGACGGGCGTCTTTGCGAGATACGCCTTCGACAACGAACGGCAGGGGATCTGGAAGGTCCGGGATTTCGAGCAGGCCTTTGCGAAGTACTGCGGAACCGGGTACGCCCTGGGAGTGAGCTCGGGTTCGTCAGCCCTCAAGATCGCGCTCACGGCCCTCGACGTGGGGCCCGGGGATGAGGTGATCTGCCCGGCCTTTACGTTCATGGCCACCTACGAGGCAGTCCTCGAGGTCGGCGCCATCCCCGTCATGGCGGACATCGACGATACCCTGAACCTCGATCCCGACGACATCCCGAACAAGATTACGCCGCGCACCAAGGCGGTCATCCCCGTCCACATGTGCGGGGCGCCCGCGCGGATCGACAAGATCATGAAGGTGGCGAAAAAGCACAAACTTCTCGTCCTTGAGGACACCGCCCAAGGTCTGGGGGGGAGCTTCAAGGGGAAGCTGCTCGGCTCCTTCGGCCACATGGGGATCTTCAGCTTTGACCACTACAAGACGATCACGACCGGCGAAGGCGGCATGGTTATCACCAACGACCTCGGCCTCTACCACCGCGCCGAATGGTACCACGACCACGGTCACGACCACCTCTCCCCCGTCAGCCGGGCGCTTGACGGCCGGACGATCCTTGGCTTCAACTACCGGATGAACGAGATCCAGGGCGCCCTCGGCCTTGCCCAGCTCCGGAAGCTCAACCGGGTGATCGCCGCGCAGCGGAAGAACCAGGCGACCGTCATGGAGGCCCTGGCCGGGGTTCCGGGGATCAAGTTCCGGGGAATGCCCGATCCGGAAGGGGATTCGGCGACCTTCCTCGCCTTCAACCTGCCCGCGGAGAAGCAAACGAAGGCCTTCCAGAAGGCCCTCAAGGCCGAAGGTCTCGACACGGTCCGTTTCAAGGACAATTTCTGGCACTATGTCCCCAACTGGGAGCACTTCCTGGCGCAGTCCACGGCGAATTCGAAGAAGAACCCCTTCTCCGATCCGAGAAACCGGAAGGCGACCTACAGCCGGAAGGCGATTCCCCACGCGGAGGATCTCCTCGGCCGGACGCTCATCATGGGAATCAACGTGAAGATGCCGGCGGCCAGGATGAAGGCGATCCGGAAAGCGGTCACGAATGCGGCCAAGGTGTTGTAGGGGAGCGCATGGATCATCCTGTTCCTTTGCGCTCAGGATCTACAAGATTTTTTCCGCAGGAAATGGACCTCCAGGATTCCGGAGCGCGCATTGGAGATTTTTCGGGGCACCCTGCCCCCGCAGCGAAGCGGCCGCCGGGAAAACTGTCTGAGCGCGAAGCGCGAGTTTTTTCCCGGCAGCGGAGCGAGGAGGCGCAGGGTCGGAAAATATCCAGCGTGCGGAGGAATCTGGTAGTCCATAGTTGTATGCGATAGGGAGTCCGAACTATGATCGTTGTGACCGGCGGGGCCGGGTTCATCGGAAGCGCCTTCATTGCGAAACTGAACGCGGAGGGGATCGGCGACATCGTTGTCGTCGACGAGTTGGGGACGTCCGAGAAGTGGAAGAACCTCGTGAAGCGCCGGTACGCCGACTACCTCCACAAGGATGCCTTCCTCCGAATGGTCGAGGCGGAGAGGATTCCCTTCCCAGTCGAGGCGGTCGTCCACATGGGGGCTTGCTCCTCGACGACGGAACGGGACGCCGACTACCTCATGGAGAACAATTTCCGCTACACCTGCCTTCTTGCGGACTGGGCGCTGGCGAAAGGAATCCGGTTCATCTACGCGAGCTCCGCGGCGACGTACGGCGACGGAGCTCAGGGCTTCTCCGACGCGGACGAAACAACCCGCGGTCTCCGGCCGATCAACATGTACGGCTACTCCAAGCAGCTCTTCGACCTGAAGGTCCTCCGCGAGGGGATCGCGGGGAGGGTCGCGGGGATCAAGTTCTTCAACGTCTTCGGCCCGAACGAGTACCACAAGGGCGACATGACGAGTGTGATCTTCAAGGCGTTCCACCAGATCCGTGAAACGGGAAAGGTCCGGCTTTTCAAATCGTACCGGCCGGAATATCCCGACGGAGAGCAGATGCGGGACTTCGTCTATGTCAAGGACTGCGTCGAGATCCTCTGGTGGCTGCTGAATCACCCGGAGGCGAACGGGATATTCAACCTCGGGACAGGGCGGGCGCGGACCTGGAACGACCTGATCCGGGCGGTCTTTGCCGCGCTGAATCTCCCGCCGGCCATCGACTACATCGAGATGCCCGAGGCGATCCGCGGGCAGTACCAGTATTTTACCGAGGCGAAAACGGAGAAGCTCCGGGCCGCCGGCTGTCCGTCTGCATTTCGGCCGTTGGAGGAGGCGGTTGCGGATTACGTGAAAGCGCACCTCATCGATCCGGATCCCTATCTGTAAGGATATCATTCATGCCCGTCCAGGTTGTCTGCATCATACCATCGCGCTACGAATCGAGCCGCTTTCCGGGAAAGCCGCTCGCCGATCTCTGCGGGAAACCGATGATCCAACACGTCTATGAGAGGGTCCTCCGGGCGAAGACGATCTCCTCCGCGGCCGTGGCCACCGACGATGAACGGATCTTTGCTGCGGTCCGGGCCTTCGGCGGACGGGCGGTGATGACCTCTCCCCGCCACCGCTCGGGTACGGACCGGATTGCCGAGGCGGTCGAAACCATGGGGCTTCGGGACGACGACATCGTCGTGAATATCCAGGGCGATCAGCCCCTCTTCGAGCCGGCCCAGGTGGACGAGGTGGTCGGGCCGCTTCTTGCGGACGCCTCCGTCCCCATGTCCACGCTGATCTACCGGATCGTCCGCAACGAGGAGATCACCCACCCGAACGCCGTCAAGGTTGTCTTCGACCACGACCATTTCGCCCTCTACTTCTCCCGCGCCACGATCCCCTTCGTCCGCGATCCGGGGAAAAAGGCCGAATACTTCAAGCACCACGGGATCTACGCCTACCGCCGTGATTTTCTGCGTACCTTCACCTCTCTTCCCGAGGGTGTCCTGGAGCGTCTGGAGGCGCTCGAACAGCTCCGCGCCCTCGAACAGGGCTACCGGATCAAGGTGGTCGTGACCCCGTACGATTCCGTCGAGGTGGATACCCCCGAGGAGTTGGAACGCGTCCGGCGCCTGATAGAGAATAAATAGGGACAGCGCCCTATTAATTTCGACTGAAAATAAATAGGACTGGATGGGGACACGATGCGGCATCATGTCCCCATCCCAAGGAGAGAATGATGATCGATATCGAATATTTGAAGAAAATCAGGCTGGTTTCGCAGCCGCTCGGCCAGAAGATCGTGGCGTATTGCCTGCTTCTGCCCAACTACCACATCTTTCAGAAGGTGGACATCCGGATCGAAAATGCCGAACGGATTCCCCGCGGAGAGAGTGTGATCTTTGCCATGAACCACACGGACCGGTTCAACTACTGGCCTTTTCAGTACAAGCTTTTGAAAATGCGTGAATTTCCCTTTACGACCGTCTGGGTGAAGGCCAAATACTACAAGAACGCCTTTCTGGCGAAAGGGCTTGACCTCTGCAATCTCATCCCGGTGCCGTCGATGGGGTATCTCATTGAGGAGTATTACCGGAAAAAGTTCAACCGCAAGATGGACAAGGGCCTCTACCGCGCCGTCAAGGACATGATTGAGGGCCGTCTTGCGGAGGCCGGGCCGCATGAGCGGGCCGCCGTCGAGGCGCTCCAGGCGATGGGCGGGCAGTTTGCGGATTATATTCGGGGGCAATACGAAGGGATTATGGAGAAGGTTGCGGAATTGAGTCGCGCGGCCCTCTGCGAGCAGAAGCTCAATCTGATCATCTTTCCGGAGGGAACCCGTTCCGTGAAGCTGGCCGAAGGACGGACCGGCATCGCCCAGCTCGCCCTCCACACGGAAAAGCGGATCGTCCCGGTCGCCTGCAACAACTCCGAACAGGTCTATACCGGGAGCCTTCCCTTTGCGCGGAGCGGCCGGATCACCTACCGGATCGGCGAACCTCTCTCCGTAAACGACCAGCTCAAGGCCTTCCGGATCCGCGAGCCGTTCCGCCTCCTGTCCCGGGAATCGCAGCAGCGCTACCGGGAGCAGTTCGAAGGGGTGACGCAGATCGTCATGGCGAGCATCGACCGGATGCTCGACGAAAAGTACCGCCGGGGTTATGCGGCAACCTGAGGCCCGCGTTGCCCGCCGCTCCCAATCCTTTATAGTCAACGCACCGAAAAGTGATGTCTTATCGGGGGCGTCGCTCGCTTTGAGCCCCACGTCTTGCACGATCAATCCACGTTGACGACCCCGTAAAAAGTCTAAAATTCCCTCCCCCTTGACGGGGGAGGGTTAGGGTTAGGGTGAGGGTGGGAAGTAGTCGGATCTCAATGCGTTCTATCCCCCTCCCCCTAATCCCCTCCCGCCAGGGGAGGGGGATAGTTACTTTTTACGAAGCCGTCATCGTTGGAAGGGATAACGTGATGAAGATTCTACGGGTGGATCTGCGGCAGGGAACGGTTGCGTTCGAAAATCTCAAGGAGGAGTGGCAATACCTCGGCGGCAGCGCCCTCATCGCGAAGATCCTGAACCGGGAGGTTCCTCCGACGGCGGACCCGCTCGGCCCCGAAAACCATTTTGTCGTGGCCGCAGGCCCCCTGGCGGGCACCAGGGCCCCCCAGCTCGGTCGCATCTCCGTCGGCGCCAAGAGCCCGCTCACGCTGGGCATCAAAGAATCCAACTCCGGAGGCCCCGCCGCGCAAATCCTCGACCGGCTGGGAATTCGCGCCATCATCTTTCAGGGCGCGCCGCAGGATAAGCGGTTATATGGCCTGTCGATCTCGAAGAGCCATGCCGCGCTGATCCCGGCGGAGGAGTACGGCGGGGCGAAAAATTATGATCTGGTCGGCCGGCTGCGAAAGCAGTACGGGGAAAAAATCGCCGTACTGTCGACCGGGATAGCCGGAGAGCGCCAATACAAAGGAGCCTCCGTCTCCTTTACGGACATCTTCGGCGATCCGTCGCGGAACGCCGCCCGGGGCGGCCTCGGGGCCGTCATGGGGTCGAAGGGTCTCAAGTTTGTTGTTATCGATCCCGCCCAGGCCGGACCGGCGGCTATCACCGATCCGGCTGAATTCCGCCGGATTGTAAAATACTGGGTAGCTGCGCTGAAACACGACGTGGGGTGCAGCCTCTTTTCCCGATTCGGCACCCCTTTTGCGATCTCCAATTCCGCCGGCCACGGGACCTTGCCGGCAAACAATTATCGTTCGGGCCGCCCCGACCATTTCATCAACGTCAGCGGCAACAGCATCCAGAAAATCCTCTTCGAACGGGGTGGGAAGATGCACGGCTGCATGCCCGGCTGCGTGGTCCGCTGTTCGATCGTTTATCCCGGCAAGGACGGGAAACAACTCTGCGCCGCCTATGAATATGAGACGATCGCGATGCTCGGAACCAATCTGGGCATTACCGACCCCGACGCGATTGCCCGGCTTAAATTCATCTGCGACGATCTGGGGGTGGATGCCGTTGAAACCGGCAGCAGCCTGGGGCTCGCCGCGGAGGCCGGAAAGATGGCCTGGGGAGACGGAGAGTCCGCCGCGCGACTCTTAGCGGAAATTGAACAGGGGACGCCGCTGGGCCAGGCCCTGGGGAACGGGGTGGTCGCCACCGCCCGGTATTTCAACCTCTCGCGCGTCCCGGCCTATAAAGGACAGGCGATTCCCGCCCATGATCCACGCTCGGTCAAGGGGACCGGCGTGACCTATTTCACGAGTCCGATGGGGGCGGATCATACGGCGGGGCTGACCTACCGTATCCCCCAGAACCGGTCGAAACAGGTTGAGAATTCGCTGAGATCCCAGATTCAGGCCGCCGTCTGCGACAGCTTCGGCTACTGCCTGAACGCCGTTCCCGGTCGCGACTCCGTCAACCGATTCATTGCGGATCTGATGAACGCCCGCTACGGGTGCCGCATGACGCCGGCGGATGTGATGGAAATCGGCAAGCAGACGTTGCGCGACCAGCTCGTCTTCAACAAAAAGGCCGAGTTCGGTAAAACGGACACAACGCTTCCGGCGTTTTTCCGCGAGGAGCCGATTGCCCCCACGGGGCAGCTCTTCGATGTGGATGAGGCCGATATCAAAAATATATGGCAGGGGTTGGACTCGTTTCAGGAAAAAGAGAAGGTCCTGGAGATCCGCATCCCGCCGCTGCCGGAGATGCTGTTCGGTGCCGGGGTCGGCGAAAACATGGGCGAACGGATCCGCCGGCTGAACGTAAAAAAGCTGTTCGTGATCACCGATCCGGTGATGGTCGAAATGGGCAGAGCCAAGGAGGTCTGCCGAATTCTGGAGGCCGGCGGCTTGGCTACGGTCCTCTTTTCGGAGGTGGCGCCTGATCCGGCCATCGAACTCATCGAGCGGGCCGGTCGGATCTATAGCGAGCAAAGCTGCGACGGCATCGTGGGTCTCGGCGGCGGGAGCTCGATGGACACGGCCAAGGCGGTCGGGCTCCGGGCAACCCATCCCGGCGAGCTGCGGGAGTATGAAGGGATTGTGGGTGGAGGCGGAAAGATCAAGCCCGTTCTCCCGCCGCTCGTCTGCATTCCAACCACCTCCGGGACGGGGAGCGAGGTCAACCCCTGCGCGGTCGTCACCGATCGGGAGCGCGACCTGAAGTTCATCATCATGAGCAACCACCTGATCCCCAAACTGGCGGTGATCGATCCCCTCTACTGCCGGACGATGCCCGTCGGCCTCACGGTCGAATCCGGGATCGACGCGCTGGCGCACTGCCTGGAGGGGTACGTTTCGCTGGCCACCCCCTACCATCCCTATTTTGAGTCCATGGCGCTTTACGGTGTGAAGTTAGTCGGACGAAGCCTTGCCCGGGCCTACCGGGACGGAAACGACGTGGCCGCCCGCACCGATATGTGCATGGCCGCGGTCTGCGGCGGCCTTGCCTTTCTGAAGGGTTTGGGAATCGGGCACGCGATCACCCATGTGCTGGGCGCCCATTGCCATTTGCCCCACGGCCGGGCCGCGCTGTACGGGCTGCTCTGCTTTGTAAAGGCCAACAGGGAGACCTGCAAAGAGCCGTTTATCGACATGGCGCAACTGCTGAACCGCTCCAACGATCTGGAGGAGAGTTTGCTTGCGCTCTATCGGAAACTGGATGTTTCCATCAGCTTGAAAGCGCTGGGCATTCCCCGGGACGACTTGAAGAAGATCGCCTTTTATTCCTCCCGGGATGCCGTGAACATGGCCACCGATCCCACCACCCCCGACCAGGGAAGGATCCTGCAACTCCTGGAAGAGATTTACGAGTAGGGGCGGGAGAAAGGATGCAATCTTCAGGCAGGCAGAGCACGAATGTCTGGCCGGTGCTGGAATACGTCGTATGGTTTGCAAACGGCTGGGGGAAAAATCCATGAGGCTTTTTGGGTTTTTTTAATGGTAACGGGTTGAAACATGCGGATTTGGGAGGGAGATTTTTCGGATGATCGGGGGAACCATTACTTCCTGAAGTCAAGCATCCGGCAATTCTTGCGGAGATCCATCCTTTCGAATGGTAATCAATGATAAAAAATAGGCAATTATCCCCTTGACTTTCCATTCGCATAAGAGCATCCATCAAGCGTCGTTTCTCTTATAGCTCAATAAACCCATCAACCTTTCCATTAACCTTCTGGAGTCCGCCGTGATAAGGAGTTTGAAGAAGGCACCCTTGCGATCGCTCCAAGGAGATGCTTATATTCTCTTTGGAGTCTTTCCTATCGTATCCGTGGCAAAGATTCAGACCATTAAAAGCAATAATTATTCATGAAAAGGGGATAAGAGTATGGGCAAAACGAGATGGTACTCAGTTCGTTATTACAGAACAATACTGATCGGCATAAGCTGCGCTGCGCTTCTGCTTTCAATGGCGGGTTGTTCTATCAAAAGCCTTACTGCTCCGGCTCAGGGGGTGGAGCGGCATACAACGGAGGGAATCGTTATTGGTGAAGAAAATAGCACCACCAATACCATTTTATGGAAGGCTATCCCTTATGCCCAGCCCCCTGTTGGAGACCTTCGTTGGAAAGCGCCGCAGCCTCCACAAAAACGTTCGGCATCTCTCAAAGCGACCACGTTTTGTGACATATGCCCTCAGTATATAGACCATGACGGCAATCGGGCTACACCTCAGATTATCACCGGAAAAGAAGATTGTCTGTATCTGAATATCTGGTCCCCGAAGAACGCGACGGGCAATCTGCCGGTGTTTTTTTGGATTCATGGCGGCGGCAACAGCATTCAAGGGCCGATGCTTCTTTCCCAACTGGACAGCGGGATTCTGGCCAATAAAGGGAACATGATCGTAGTGACTCTCAATTACCGGCTGGGCCCTATGGGCTTCTTTAATCATCCGACCTTGAAGACTGGTGATGACGCAGGGGATTCGGGCAATTTCGCTATTCTGGATTTAATTGCTGCTTTAAAATGGGTGCAGGCCAACATTAACAATTTCGGCGGCAATCCCGGAAATGTCACCATTGCCGGTGAATCGGCCGGAGGACGAAATGTCTTTAGCCTTATCTGTTCGCCGCTGGCGAGAGGTTTATTTCACCGTGCGATTTCGGAAAGCGGCGACCTTCGTCGATCCACGCCAGCCCAGGGGGCAGAACACATGGATGGCATTATTGCTAAATTACTGGTTAAGGACGGCAAGGCAGCCGATAGAAAGGCGGCTAAGGCTATGTTATCAGCTATGTCTGCAAAGGATGTAGCGGCGTATATACGATCACAGAAGGCGCAGGATTTCCTGGAAATGTATCCGGAAGGGAAGGGAATAGGCATGATTACATTCCCTCAAACATTTGGTGACGGGAAGGTACTGCCGAAAGATTTATACGCCGCACTGGAATCGGGTAATTATAACAAGGTGCCGGTGATTCTGGGCACCAATAAGGAAGAATTAAAACTTTTTATGATTGTTTTTCCGCCATTTGCCTCCTGGATCAAAGACCAATCGATATTTAAAGAACCGGATAAACTGGAAATGTACGATTTAGTTGCTAAATATCTAAGCGACGGCTGGAAGGAGGCGGCTGTAGACTACCCGGCTTCACTTATGAGAGGCAATTCAGACCAGCCGGCGATATTTGCGTATCAGTTTTTGTGGGGGGCAGGCGGGGCGAAGAACAATGTCATTGATCCTCCTTTAAATATGCTGCTGGGCGCTTGCCATACAATGGAAATAGATTTTGTTTTTGGAACTGAAATAAATCCTTTTGTCGCCAGAGTTTTCAACGAGAAAAATCGTGCCGGCCATGTTGCCCTTTCCAATGCGACGATAGGTTACTGGTCTCAGTTTGCCCGCACGGGCAATCCCAACAAGGATAAATCCGGCCTGCCCGAATGGAGCCCCTGGTCCAATATAAAAGGCCAGCCCAAAATGATTCTCCTCGATGCCGATCTGGAGAAAACCAAAATAGTGATGTCCAACATTGAATTGACACTGGGAGACATCGAGGCTGCGCTGAAATCAGAGCCGCGGCAAAAAGAAATACAGCCGACCTGGGATGTCTCAATCTTTAAAAGAAAATAAGTAAATGTGTTCAGTTTGGTTACAAAGGAGAAAGCAGTCTCGGGAAAGTTTATCTCACAGTATTAAGAAACTGCATTATGGATGGGTTAACAAATAAAACTTAACACATGAAAGAAAGGAAGCAGAACAATGAGAAAAAAATGTAAAAGTGTTTTAATGTTGTTGGTGTTTACGATAGCCTTGGCTTTTATGCCAGTCCCGCAGGCGATGGCTGATGAAACCTTTAGCTATAAATCGCCTGATTTCACTCTGACCATTCCGTCGTGGGATAAATTTAAATCGGATAATCCAAATAGTGTGTTGAGAAGGGTCGCTGATCAGGGAACTCAGCTACCTGGTATCGAGGTGACTGTTTATGACCAGACCGAAGGTAAGACATTCAAGGATAGCGCGAAAGCTCTAATAGAAGTTCTTGAGGATAAATTTAATGCCACCGATTGCAAAACGCTTTATGAAAGAGAGATTAAGCTACAGGATGGCACGCCGGCCTATGAGCTGGAGGTGCAATGGAAGCACCCGATGGTTCTGTTATATACCTATCAGGTTATTGCTGCTAAGGATAAAAAAGTGGTTATAGTTGGCGTCACCTCATTCAGCCAGATCGACGACAAACTAAAGCAGTATCCTCTCTCCTTGACATTGAAATAGTGATTTTCGGGTCTCTTTCTCTTCCCCGAATGGTTTTCCGGTCTTGCCTCTGTTTTTGATGAAGAGGCAAGATCGAACCGCCCCTTGGCTGAATGATAGGTCTGGGAGATAGTTTCCGGCAAAGAGCTTTTACAGGTTCATTAACCAACAAAGATCAAAACCTTTCAAATATTAGGGAAAAATGAACTAAGGAAAACTAACCTCTGAACAACTGGTCAGGGCATAAGGTACTTTTAAGTCTTCTAGGGTTACGATACTGACTTTCAAATGGTTATAATTGATTCTCAGTGATGCAGCCAAGTGTGACTTTGTAGGGTATGCCGTGTAAAACGTATGACTTGTCGGTTAAAGTCCGATCATGGGAGTTTGGTAGTTCGCCCATGTAGCTTGAGGGAGGTGTTAAGGGTAACCTGAAGCA
>Ga0247841_10001501_pt1 | contig 52025 bp, 43 predicted proteins | sample LaCruzMarch2015__2_FD_192410 | JGI IMG/M metagenome (GOLD analysis project Ga0247841, IMG submission 192410) | Freshwater microbial communities from meromictic Lake La Cruz, Castile-La Mancha, Spain - LaCruzMarch2015_18m | ecosystem: Environmental > Aquatic > Freshwater > Lake | place: Spain... | reverse complement strand
GCAAATCTATATCCCTAACGATTAAGTCTGATTTGGTTTGAATTCCAAGATTCGGCTCGAGTGGAATTAACTTCTCCAGAACTTTTCTGGTAAGCTGATATTTTCGTTCAAATGAAAGATATGGGTCGGTTACCGAGGAAAAAAAAACGGACTTGCCCTTGTATTTTGAAGTTTTATTTGGAATCAATTCTGGAGCATTTATTTTGGCATCAACAAATTCTCCCCAATTTTCAGCGTGCCCAGTAAAACGCTTCATAAATCTGGCATAGCAGTATATGCAGGAATGCATACAGCCGACATAAGGATTGATAACGTAATCCGCATCTGGAAGATTGGACTTAGTAATTATCGAACTGGCTTTTATTTCATTGAGTTTCATATATACATCTTAGCAAGAAACGGAGCGGAGTAGTAGTTATAAAAATTTCCCAAAAACTATGCAATGAAATGAACCATTTCCATGGAGATAACGACAAAGACACCCTTTTGGGGCGTCCTCATAAGTAAAATCAACAATCTTTTGTGATTAGTCCTAGAGTCTAGCATATCCTTGTACAAGAGATATGTCTACAGATTATTTTGCTCTGTTAAGCCATTGCTGTTACTTACTGACGAATCAATAAGTTACGACCAGCGGATGAAATCTACACTGCACAACGCTTGGTTTGACCCAACACGTCTTTTGCGTGCAATGCTCTAAGATTCCATCAAAATCTCCCTAGAAAGGAGGTGATCCATCCACAGCTTCCGCTACGGATGCCTTGTTACGACTTCACCCTTATCATCGATCCCACCCTGGTCCCTGCTTTGAGACAGGGCCTTCCGGTGTTACCGACTCTCTTGGTGTGACGGGCGATTATCTTCGTGAAACTACGAATTGATGTTCCCATCGCGCCTGCGGATTTCCCGCACGCGACGAGCTCTAATGCATTTTCTGCTTGAGTTTATAAATCTTTCTTAAACCTGATTCTTTCAAATGGTCTTTGTTTATAACCATTTTGAGAATCTGACAAAAAATTTCAAAGTCACCATTCTTTGATCGTAAATGCAAAGAATTACTTTTGAAAAATGGAATAATGATTTTTTCCAGATCATTTCTGTTGGATACTTCGAAGCGATAACAATCTTTATGATTTTTTCGCTTATCTGGCTGGAAATAGACATTGCCACAGCCAAAGAATTTTTTCAGCTCGTAGAGAATTTTTTTGTCTTTCTCGATAAGCTTTAAATAAAACCTTGGTTCGACTTTTGTCCTTCTCCTAACCAGCTTCTTTGAATCGGGATCTTTTACGTAAGCTGTAAAACTCCCCTCTCCATCGACTAAACCAACAATATAATCTGGACTTAATTTTTCCATATGCTATTGAGTGAATCCTTCCCCGCCTCTTCGGCGGGTACTACGATTCAGCTGACTTCTTACGCTGCGTAAGTTTCATTATATGATTCTATTATAACACAGAATCAAAACAACGTAAGATCTCCCGGGGTTATCTAAACTTCCATTCCCAGCATTCCAACAGGTATTGTCCTGGCATTTTCCCTTCGCTCACCACCTATCCGAAGGTCAATGCTACCTTTTTTATATTTGGACTGCTGTTTGCCTTAAGATCCTTCACCGCCATTCTCACGAATGACGACTATCTTTCGGCTACGCTCTGATTGGGTATCAAAGGAGAAGATTTTAACTTCTTAGAAATTTAAACTGCCCGGCGCTTTTATTGTGAGTACAAGATCCGAGAACGTATTCACCGTGACATGGCTGATTCACGATTACTAGTGATTCCGGCTTCATGAGGTCGAGTTGCAGACCTCAATCCGAACTGAGACCAAGTTTTTGGGATTAGCTCCGTCTTACGACTTGGCAACCCTTTGTCTTGGCCATTGTAGCACGTGTGTCGCCCAGGGCGTCAAAGGGCCACGCTGATCTGACGTCATCCCTTCCTTCCTCCCAGAACTTTGTTCGCTAACGAACAAATAAGAATAAAGAATAATGAAGAAAGAATAAAGATTTCTTTGCTTACTTCTTAATTCTTGCTTCTTGCTTCTTACTTCTTATTTGCGCTAATGCGCAAAGTTCTGGGCAGTCTCGTGTGACATAGTAACACACGACAAGGGTTGCGCTCGTTTCCTGACTTAACAGAACACCTTACGGCACGAGCTGACGACGACCGTGCAACGCCTGCTTAGCACCCTCGAAGGCTTATACATTTCTGTATAATGCAGCTAAGTTTCAAGCCCTGGTAAGGTTCCTCGCTTATTGTCGAATTAAACCACATGCTCCACCACTTGTGCGGATCCCCGTCTATTCCTTTGAGTTTTAGCCTTGCGGCCGTACTTCCCAGGCGGCAGACTTAACGCGTTAGCTACGACACCGGAAGGGTCGATTCTCCCGATACCTAGTCTGCATCGTTTAGGGCGTGGACTACTGGGGTATCTAATCCCATTCGCTACCCACGCTTTCGCATCTCAGCGTCAGAAAAGTGCCAATCAAATGCCTTCGCCTTTGGTGTTCCATATGATATCAACGCATTTCACTGCTACACCATATGTTCCATTGATCTCTCACTTTCTCAAGATATGCCGTTTCAAACGCAGTTTTCGAGTTAAGCTCGAAGATTTGACGTCTGACTAACATACCCGCCTACATGCTCTTTACGCCCAATAAATCCGGATAACGCTTGAGGTCTCTGTATTACCGCTACTGCTGGCACAGAGTTAGTAACCTCTTATTCGCAAGGTACCGTCAATCGCTCGCATCGCGCTTCGCACGACACTCGCTAAAATATCAAAATTTAAAAATCAAAAATCAAAATTAATGAGTCGCTTCGCGACGATTTAATTTTTATAAAAACCGTGAACGAAGTGAACACTAAAATTTTTCATTTTGAGATTTGCATTTTAATTTTTAAGCGAGTATCACACGCAGTGTGATACGAACGCTTCTTCCCTTACAAAAGCGGTTTACAACCCAAGGGCCTTCATCCCGCACGCGGCGTCGCTCCATCAGACTTTCGTCCATTGTGGAATATTCTCGACTGCAGCCACCCGTAGGTGTTTGGACAGTGTCTCAGTTCCAATGTTGGGGGTCACGCTCTCACGTCCCCTACCCGTCATAGCCTTGGTGAGCCTTTACCTCACCAACAAGCTGATAGGACACAGGCCGCTCCTGAAGCGGTAAACCTTTATTCCGTAGAACATATCGTGTATTATCCTGGATTTCTCCAGGTTATTCACGACTTCAGGGTACGTTCCTATGCATTACTAACCCGTTTGCCATGCATGTCTCGCTTCACTCGCCACTTTAAAACACGAATTGAACTAATATTTACGAAGAAAACTAAACTACTCTATTAATATTTCGTTTAATTTAGTGAATATTCTTTACTTTAGTGTTTATGAGTGTCGAACAAGGTGAGACACACATGCGACTTGCATGCCTTATCCACGCCGCCAGCGTTCATCCTGAGCCAGGATCAAACTCTCAAAAAATGAGTGAAACGAATTTTTTGAGCCCGGTCGAATGACCGGGCAAGCAATTCGCTTACCCATCTATATGTAAGAAAATTAATTCCTTTGTTTGAATAGACTCTACTTTGCTCCGACGTAACGTCGGAGCGAGGACTAATCGCAAAAAATTGTGATTTCGTCCAAATCTTTGATTTGGCCACGAAATCACATCCTGAGTGAAAAATTTTAATAAAAATTTTTCGCGAAGGATCCCGTACCAATAAGATCTGAACGATTTTATTCAAATCTCTTCAATGACTTAGAGAGATTTGAACTATTCAATTGTTAAGGTCTAGAAATAACTGCAAAGTGATGTGGCCCAGAAAGCTTTCTGGGCAAGACTTCTTTGAAGTTATAAAAAATGAGAAGGATGGGAAATCAGCTCCCGGCAAGTTTAGGAATGAGCGTCCTCATTGATTTCTCCCGTGCCGATTCCTCGTTGCCAATATCACTTGGACGAACTTATCTGCCCTGGATGCCAGACCCGCCTGCAGCGCGTACCAATGGCGCCTCAAGAACAGCTCTCACCCCTCTCAAGATGAATTTCTATATAAAGAGAACTAAAAACACATCCTTATGCGCAATTTCATTACGCAGAAAGATGCATTTTCCTTCGAGTACAAAATTTTATATTCATCACCCGCCCCGTAAAGCCTCTAGCTACGGGGTAAATATTTTAAAGGTTTTTGCTTATGTTATTTAATGCCTGCCACGTGATCCCACTTGGGATTTTACGTGGCCGTTTTAGACCTAAATAATTATATGCAACTCGTGCTATCTATATTAGCAAATACACAAATGCTGTCAACCCCGTTTAGAAAAATGACATTTCTGCTAAAAATACATTAATTTTACTATCGATATTAAGCAGTTAAAACAGTTAAAAAAACAATATTTCTAACGGGGTCAACCCCGCAATTTATGCCTTTGCCAAAGCCCCACTTTCAAGCTTAATCATCCTAGTTTCATGGTCATTTACCGTCTCATTATCGGCTTTTTTCGCCAATTCTGCATCCGTTTCTTTAAACCTGTCCTTAATCTCTACTATTTCTGATTTTACATAATCCATATCCTCAACAAGCGAATCAATCTTTTCAACCTTTTCCAATATAATATCTTGCCCTTCTTTTAGAATCTTTAACTTATCTTCAAACTTTTCCGCGGCAATATCAATATAATGTTTGATTATTTCGTCTGAGTTTTTATTTTCTTCATTCATAGCTATTGCATTTTATCATTCGCTATAATTATCGTCAAATCTCGAGCTCATTACTCTTGCAAATATTAGCGTATTCCATGGCACTTCCCCGTACTTTCCGCTCCATGGTATTCCGATCAACTTCATAGAGCCCGAATTTCATTGAATAGCCGGCGTTCCACTCGAAATTATCCAGAAGCGACCAATGAAAATATCCGCGGACATCCGCCCCCTCTTCAATAGCTTCATGAATCCATTTTAGGTGGCCGGCAATGTATTTTGCCCTAATTTTATCCTCCGCATCAGCCGCTCCGTTTTCAAAGATATAAATCGGCTTTTTAAATTTTTTCCAGGCGTCCATTATCACCTCATGGATGCCTTCTGGAGAAAATCCCCAGCCGAAATCGCTTCTGATTTCATTCTGAGCTTTCATTTTTACAAACGGCCTCCTGAAACTGATTTCATATCCGGAATAATAATTTAATCCGATAAAATCCTGATTCTCGCCGATTTCCTGAAATATTTTCCAGTTATAGAAATCTTCTATTTTTTCAGTTATCCAATTTCCCGCTTTTCCTTTGCCCAGCCAATCGAAATCATTGACATACTGCGTTATTCCACAAGGCAGATCCGACCTTATTTTTTTCACGATTTTATAGCTTGCCTTGTGCGCTTTTATCAAATTTTTTCTGGCTCGAAGATAAAGAAACGGATTCTTTTTTCCTGGTGGGAAATCTCCCTTTCCATATCCCCGATTGATTGTCAGTCTTGGTTCATTAAGCGTAATAATCATGTCCATTTCCGCTCCCAATCCCTCCATCACTTTTCGGCAATAGACAGAAAATTTTTCCACTGATTCTTTTTTATGCCAGCCATATTTTTTTGAAAACCAAAGCGGAAGCGTCCAATGGTTGAGCGTGATCACTCTTTTGATTCCTTTTTGCTTCATATCAAGAAGAATTTTTCTATAGTGCTCAATAGCTTCGTTGGAAAATTGCCCCTCTTGTGGCTCGATTCTAGACCATTCAAGCGAAAACCTGTAAGCATTACAGCCTAAATCTTTGACCAGATTATTATCTTCTTCGTACCTATTCCAAGAATCACAAGCTATCCCAGATTCTTCGCTGGTTTTTCCCTTTTTCTCCCATTCATACCAATCGTTATTCGTGTTCCCGCCTTCAACCTGATGGGACGAAGTTGCCACACCCCAGAGAAAATCCGAAGGAAAAGTTAAAATTTTCGGCTGTTCCGAATTGTTTGTCTTATAATTATCAAAGTTTTCTTGTTCCATATTCAACAGTTAACTTTCCTACAGGGTGAGCCCGTCAGGAAATTTTAGTTTACCCCGTACCAATTCCGAGCTATATTTATGCAACATAAAATCTTAAGGCGAAGCCGCCTATCGGCTCCTAATTATTTATTACAAAAATATTTTCAGAATTGGTATGGGGTTTTCTGGCATTTATTTTTGATTGCTTAATAGATATGTTTCGTAGTTAAACTCTCTTCTTCCCTCCTGCACATCAATAAGTTCAGATTTATGAAAATGCTTACTGATCAATTTTCTCAGAATATCCTTGTCGACAAAAATCTTTTTTATCTCATTTTGATTGACTCCCTCTTTCGGAACAGGAGTAATTAAAACTAGCTGTTCACAGTTTTTCTCTATTTTTCCCAAAACATCATCACAAAGTTTTTCTTGGGAATGATATTTTTTATTTTTGAGGCATCCTAAAACGAATTTCATAAAAATCACATCGTATTTTTCCGGTATATCTTCTTCTGTTATATCCAAAGTGATATATTTTGCGTCATGGATATTTCTCCTGGCTACGTCTGTTACTTTTTCTGAAATATCAGCGCCAATAAGATTATAACTTTTACCGCTTTCCTGAAGCTGTCTCAAAAGTTCTCCGTCTCCACATCCTAGATCTAAAATCTTTGCGCCTTCTGGCAATTGTTCGGTTATTTTTCTCATCAATTCATCTGGAATTTTCGTATATTCCCTGATATTATTTTCCCAGAATTCTTTCGGCTGTTCGCTAAATTTTTCCGGTTTTTCAAAAGACATTTATTTTTTCTCTATTTTCTCCATCCCTTCCGGCATCCATTTGCGGAGGACTTCGGGGATTATCACACTGCCATCGGCTTGCTGGTAGTTTTCAAGGATTGCAATGAGCGGACGGACCGATGGAAGAGCGGTGTTGTTAAGAAGATAGGCGAATTTATTTTCGCCACCCCCTGTTTTATATTTTACATTCAAACGTCTCGCCTGCCAGTCTAAAAAATTGGAAGCACTGCCGGTTTCGCCCCAGCGGTTCATGCCGGGCATCCAGGCTTCCAAATCAAAAGCGCGGTATTTTCCAGCTGGCATATCGCCGGTACAAATTTGCAGTTTTCGGTAAGGTAGTTTCAAATCTTTATGCAACTCTTCAGAAATTTTCACCATTTCTTCCTGAATAGACGTTGATTCTTCGATATCAGCTTTTGAAAAAACCACTTGCTCAACTTTCATGAATTCATGCACGCGGTATAGCCCGGAAGTATCCTTTCCATAACTTCCGATTTCGCTCCGATAGCATGGGCTGAATCCGCAAAATTTTATCGGCAGGTCTTTTTCATCTAAAATTTCTCCAGAATGATAGGCTAAAAGTGACGGTTCGGCTGTCCCGACCAAAAACTTTTTGTCTTTTGATTCCTTGCCCTGGGAATCTTTGTCGCGAGAGGCCACTTGATAGACGTTGTCTGTTTCGCTGTTATATTCCATGCCAGAAAAATATCCTGATCCAAAAAGCACAAAATTTTTGACGATTGTTGGAGGAATCAATGGCTTATAACCATATTTCACCATCTTATCAAGCGCAAACATCATCATCGCCATAACCAAAAGCGTACCTTCGTTTTTCAGATAATATCCGCGGTATCCAGAAACTTTAGCACCGCGCTCAAAATCCACGATATCAAGATCTTTGGCCAGTTCGATATGAGTCTTGGGCTTGAAATCGAATTTCGGTATTTCTCCCCAAGTACAAACCTCAACATTTTCTTCTTCGCCTTTCCCAATTGGAGTGTCGGCTGACGGGATGACTGGAACTTTTATCATCAGCTCCTCATATTTTTTTTTCAACTCATTATATTCCGGTTCAACTGCCGCCATTTTTTCCTTAACCGCTTTCCCCTGCTCGATTAATTTTTCCCTTTCTCCCTTATCCTTTGACATTTTCATCAAATCATTAAGTTTGTTCTTTTCTCCATTCAGCTCTTCGATATATTGGAGTGCTTTCACTCTCTTCTCATCAATTTCCAGCAATTTATCCAAATCCAAATCAATGTTCTTATTTTTTATCGCTTTTTTTATATCTTCCGCATTTTCACGGATGTATTTTATGTCCAACATATGATTTTTGTTAAGTATTTAAGGCTAAAATCACTATATCATACGATTTGGAATTCATCCAGCACTAAATCAGCACCTTTCCTCGCCTTTAGGCGGTGCTGATTTTAGTGCGGGATAAAAAAAGGCCGAAGAATAAATTCTCCGGCCGGCTGATTGTCTCAGCAAAACGCCTAACTGAACCTTTCGATCTTAGTCTTTTCATCGTAAGGACTCTTGAGACCGAATTTTTCTTTTTCCATCTGAAAAGCTACCATCAGATTTTGCACGACTTCCGTAATGCCGGGGGCTCGCAATTCATATTTTGCCCTAACCGCAGTAAGAATTACTTCTCGCTGGTAATCTTTTGCCAGCATATAGAAAGCCTCGCTGGTAGCGCACAAAGTAAGATAGTTTTTCTTTTTCTCTATCATTCCTGCCTCCTTTGAAAAACTTTTTCTCTTCTCCCATCAATCATGATTTTCAAACGCCTTGCCAGCGTCTGATCTTCTAATTCCTTCAGAACAAAGTACTGGGGCTCATTATTTCTGGCCGCCACATCAAGAAGTCCGTAAATAATTGCCACTAATTCATTCCTGTTGTAGTCATCAGGATCAAACCTATTCGACTTGTTTTTCCTGCCTGGCTCTTCAGGATCAATTCTTTCCCGATCAGCTTGTAACATCGTTTTTCTCCTTTCTTTCTTTTTCCGCGTCCACGATAGCTTTGCGAATTTCTTCAGTTTCCACATCTTCGATCAGAGTCAGAAAACCGAATTTTTCTCCTTCAAGCATGAAGCGCTTCAGATACTCGCCGACAATTTCCCTGATGTCCGAAACAGACTTTGAATATTTCATTTCGACATAATCGAGAATAGCTTCAAGCTCGTATTCTCTTTCATGCATTTTCACGGCTTCCATCAGGGCACATCGGATTTTCTCTTCGCGTTTAATACTCCTTATCATACCGAACATTTCCATGGAAGAAAAGATTCCGGCCTCACGAGCAGCTTCAAACGCCCTGTGGCGATGGCAAATCTCGGCTTTACGCAGGCTGTAGTGAATGGCCTTGTGGGAAATCACTTTTCCTTTCTCATCAACCATCTGTATAAATGGTTCCTTGGATTTCTTTTCTTTTTCAGTCATTTTCTAAATCCTCCTGTGTTGTGAAATACTTTTAGGTATAATGCCATGGCAATCTGACCATAAAAACCCTTTATATAGGATAAAAAGGAGCTATCATTTCAACAATATTATCTGCGAACCATATCTCTTAATATCTTTTTTTAGCCAAAAAGTCAAGCTTAAGTTATTTTATCTTTATTTTTAGCAAATTCCCTGATTCCCATTCCGCGGTGGCTGATCAGATCTTTTTCCATATGATCAAGCTCAGCGTAATGACGCCCGTCGTAAGCTTTGGTCTTAAATATTTGGTCATATCCGAATCCGGCCGTTCCCCTGAACTCATCCGAAATCCATCCCTCTACTTTTCCCTCATAAGACCAGATTTTTTTATTTTTAGGATTATATACGGCAATGACTCCGATATATCGACAGGTTCTTTTGTTTTCCGGAATATTTTTCAGTTTTTCAATCAGTTTTAGATTTCTTTCTCTTTCCGTTCCAGCGTGCCATCTCTTGGCATGAACGCCAGGTTCACCGTCTAAAATGTCGACAAAGAGTCCCGTGTCATCGGCAAGAGTTATTATGCCTGATTTTTCTCCAAAATATTTGGCTTTTTTTGTCGCATTTTCAAGAAGTGTTTCTCTGTCTTCTTCTACGTCATCCGTAATATTTATATCGCTCATAGAATAAACTTCGGCTTCCGGCATGAATTTTTCAAACATCCTTTGAAACTGCCGCAACTTGTTTTCATTGTTCGTCCCGATCAAAATTTTCATGGCTATTTTATTTTGCTTAAATCCCCATTTAAAACAACCGGTTGCATAGCCATGATTTCGTCTTTATAGCTTATTTCAGGAATTGGATTCAGTAAAAATATTTTTTTATTCAAAACATGCGCGAATCCCATTTCTAAAAAAGAATTTCCGCCGATATAATTTTCTATCTTATTAAGCGTATTGTTTACAATTAGAACTGCGTCGCTTTCTTTTATCTCATCGAAGTATTGGCGAATTAAATCATGTTCTATCTTATTTTTCACCGATTCATTGTGAACATGGTCCGAAGTATCCATTTCAGCATATTCTTCAGTATATTTTGGAAGAATTACTTCATATCCCTTTTTTTGTAATTCATTTTTTATCTCAAGCATTTTTCTGCAAAGTTTCATGCTTCCACAAATGGTAATTTTCATAAATTTATTTTTCCTTAACCGGCGGGAAGATGACGCATTCGCGCACTGATTTGTTCATGATAAAAGCAAAGAAGCGTTCACTCATGCCAAATCCGAAGGCCGGCGGCATGCCATATTCCAAGGCTTCGACAAAATCTTCATCCATCATCTGAGCTTCTTTGTCGCCTTCTTCTCGAAGTTTCATCTGATTTAAGAATCGCTGTTTTTGGTCAATCGGGTCATTCAGTTCCGAAAAAGCATTGCAAAGTTCCGAACTGCCCGCCACGATCTGGAAGCGCAGAACTTTTTTCGGATTTTTCGGATCGAGCTTGGAAAGAGGCGAGACTTCGATGGGATGGCCAGTTAGAAAACAAGGCTGGACCAGCTTTTGTCTCACGGTTTTTTTGTAGATGAGATCAATCATCCTTCCCTTTCCATATTTCGGATCGTATTTTATTTGCAATTCATCCGCCTTCGCCTTTAAGGCTTCGGCGGACAAGTCCGCTTTTAAATCTAATCCCGTCTCTTTTTTAAAAATTTTAAAGTAGTCGACAATTGCAAATTTTTTGCTCCAGTCTATTTTATTGTCTGCATACTCCGTGACCAGCCCGCCGGTGATGTCCTTTACGATTTTTTTATACATTTTTTCGCAAAATTTCATTCCCTTTTTCATATCCCAATAAGCGGCATAAAATTCCACGCTGTCATATTCCTGCAGATGTTCGCGGTCAATCCCTTCATTTCTAAAAACCCGGCCGATTTCAAAAACTTTTTCATATCCGCCGATAAGAAGCCTTTTTAAGGGCAATTCCAACGAAATTCTCAGATAAAAATCCTGATTAAGGGTATTGTGATGGGTCACAAACGGCTCCGCTTCCGCTCCGCCCGGAATGTGTTCCAAAGTTGGAGTCTGCACTTCTAAAAATCCATCTTTTACGAGATAGTGCCTGACAGTGTGCCAAAAAAGCCTTTTCTTTCTGAAAAGTTCGCGCGTTTCCTGATTCATCATTAGATCCAGGTATCTCTTCCGCAATATCTCCTCTTCGTCTTTGATGCCAAAATGTTCGGTCGGAATCGGACGCATATTCTTCGAAAGCATCTTCCAGTCCGCAACATTCAAAGTTTTTTCTTCGCTTTTGGTTTTGAAAAGCGTGCCTGTCACTTCGACAAAATCTCCTGTCTCAACTGAATCAATGAATAAGTTAAATTTGCTTTCTTCGATGTTATCTTTGCTCAGAAAAATCTGGATTTTTCCGGTTCCGTCTTCAATGTGAGCAAAAGCAATGTTTCCCATAGGACGAAACGACTTGACCCGTCCGACCAGATAGATGCTCTCTGTAATTTTGTCGAATTTATCAACCGCTTCCGCGTTAGTCATCGATCTTTCGTTTTTTTCCGGATATGTTTCCATGCCCGCTTTTTTCAGATTTTCCAATTTTTCTTGCTTGGTTTTTTGTATGTCTTCACGCATAAATTAGCTTATTAGCTTCACCAGCTTCATTAGCTGGTTAGCTTCTTTTTTATAATAATTATCTTTATATTAAGCTATAATCAGTGAAATGTCTAATACAAAAAAACTGCCAGGATAGCAGCATTTTTGATTCAACTATTAAGCTAAAGAAGCTAATCCGCCAGCCGGCGGACTAATGAAGCTAATTATTTCACATCCAAAATAGCGTATTTCATCTTTCCGCTTGGTGTATCTACTTCAACTTTATCTCCCTTTACATGGCTCATGAAAGCTTTGCCCATTGGAGATTCATTGGATATTTTAAATTCTCCCGGACTGGCTTCGTTGGATCCGACTATTTGGAATTCCATTTCGTCGCCATTAAATTTTACCTTGACAAAAGAGCCCATCTGGACAGATCCGTTGGCTTTATTGTAAGAAACGACCGTTGATTCTTTCAGGATATATTCCAACTCTGCTATTCTAGCTTCATTTTCAGCCTGCTGGTGCTTTGCTTCGGAATACTCGGCATTCTCCGAGAGATCCCCTTGTTCTTTAGCTTCCTTGATTGCGCCGGCAATGCCCTGCCTAATCTTAGTCTTTCTTCTCTCAAGTTCTTCTTTGATCTTTTTCAAACCTTCCTCGGTTATGAATTTTGCCATACCCAGTAGTAGAACTTCGATAATTTATTTATTAGTAAATTAACGTGTTCTTTTTTTTGTTTATTAATACTGTCCATAACGCCTGTAGCTTGAATTCAAAAAATCGAAATTTCGCTACTGGGCATGATGGTTTTTTTATTTTCTTTCCGCCAAAGACGCTTGTCCGCCTATGGAGGAGATCAGCCTATGGCTGAAAAAAAATTAATATTTATTGACACTAACGAAGGCCGTTAAGACGGCCAATAAAAACTATTGTATCAGAATCGCAATTACTGTCAATAGCCACGACTCTTATCTTTTTTCCTGGCTAAAATACCAATTCAACGCTTCTTTGGCAACCGGCAAAGCGGCCGAATTTCCCTCTCCTCCGCCCTCAACAAGAACCGCAATCGCAATCTCCGGCTTGTCATAAGGAGCAAAAGCGATAAACCAGGAATGAGTCTTATCTTCAGTCCCGAATTCGGCGGTTCCGGTTTTTCCGGCCGCTTCGACTGGCAGATCGCCAAGCGTTCTGGCTGTTCCCGAAACCACTGTTTCACGCATCCCTTCTCTGACAACATCCAATACGCTCTTTGAAATAAAATTGCTTCTTATTATTTTCGGCTCGATAATTTTTTCTTTGCCATCCGCATCCCTGGTTCTGTTTACGATGCGTGGAGAATATAATGTTCCGCCATTGGCAATAGCTGCCGTATAGTTGGCAAGCTGAAGCGGGGTAGCCGTTACAAATCCCTGTCCTATGGCGGCATGATAACTGTCGCCTATGTACCATTTTTCTTTTATCTTCTGGGACTTCCATTCTTCGGACGGAATAAGGCCGCTGGATTCTCCCGGGAGATCTATGCCCGTCGGTTCCCCAAACCCAAACATATTTTCGTATTTTTTCATCCTGTCCATGCCAAGGCCTGAAATATTTCCATAGCCGCCGCCTACCGCGTAGAAAAAAACATCGCAACTTTGGGCAATGGCTTGTCTCAGATTGACAGTTCCATGAGTTTTCCAATCCCCAAAACGCCACGAACCAATATTAATTGCACCATTGCTATCGGCCACGGTTGTTTCAGGAGTTATTGTTTTTTCGGAAAGAGCGGCTGCGGCAACTGCCGGCTTAAGTGTCGACCCCGGCGGATACTCTCCGCCAACAACCCGATTCAGCAGAGGCAAATCTTTATCGCTTATTATAGCTTTGTATTCGTCATTGGTTATACCTCTGGCAAAAAGGTTGTTGTCGAAACTTGGAAAACTGACAAGAGCCAGCACACCTCCGGTTTGCGGATTGATAACAGCCACTGCCGCAGTTTTTGAACCGTTTTTTTCAAGTGTGGACGACATGCTGTCAAATATTTTTTTCTGAAGGCCTTCATTAATGTTTAGCATCAAATCTTTTCCGGCTTTCGGATTTATGACGCCCAGATTTTTTATTATTTTCCCCATTGAATCAACCTCGACTTGCACCGCTCCGTTTTTTCCTTTTAAATCGCTTTCGTAATTTTTTTCTATCCCGGTTTTTCCGATATAATCAGTCATTTCATATTCTCTGTTCTTGTCTATTTCTTCTCTGGTTATTTTTCCATCATATCCGATGATATGTGAAAATATCAGGCTGCTGTCATAACTGCGTATAGCAGTTCTATCAAGATATATGCCGGAAAGATCGTTTTGTTTTTCCATAATAATCAGTGCCTGATCCTGCGAAATATTTTCCTTAAGTAATATGGCATTTAATAATTTTCTATCCTGGCTTTCAATAATCGCTTCTGCATTTCCCCGATCCATATCCAAAATATCAGATATTGTATCAGCAACTTTTTTCCTTGCCGAGGCATCCTTTGGAAGGTCATATGGGACTAAAACGGCATCGATGCTTGGAACATTACGGGCGAGATATGCTCCGAATTTGTCCATAATGTTTCCTCTCGGCGCCTTTATCGTCACAAGCCTTATCCTGTTTTCTTTGGACATTTGGCTGAAATACTGGCCGCGAACAATGCTCAGATAAGCCACTCTTCCCATAATAAAAATTAGGATTACAACCACCAAATACCAAATCACCTCCAGACCCTTTTTTCGAAATGGAGTTTCTATTATCGCTTCTTCTTTCTCCGTTACCGTCATGATAGAATCTTCAATTTCAATGCCCCTGGATATTTTATTTTTTCTGAAATTTGGATAAAACATTATTTGTATAATTTACCCTCACACCATAACACTCCGTTTGCCCATTTATCATCAAAGCAAAAAAAGAAAAAAAATATCAATGTGTTTATGAAAAATAAGCTAGTTTGGTGTGGGGGGTTATCTAAAAAAACGCCCTTGCATTGATTTTTTATCGTAAAAAGAAAGAAATCTTCCCAAAATCAGAAGCGGCCAATAGATCAGAGTGAACATCGCTAAATTAGCTACGATTCTTAGAATTATTTTATTGTCCCAGATATTTAATGTGAAATAATAAATTTTTCCAAGCCCAAAGCGGTCATATGCCATAATCAGAAAATTTAAAACCAGATCATTTGCCAGTGTTCCTGCTAAAACCACAGCCAGCATAACTAAAAATCCCATATTTCTATGAGAAACTGCGAATCTTTTCGTGAGATATCCTATGCCAAAAGATGCCACTGAGATCGCTATTATATTTATGCCCACCGGCCAAAAATAAAAAATGTCCAAAACAAAGCCTGCTAAAATCGCTTTTGCCCAATTTTTTTCGTATCCACCCTGCGCTGCCCAAAAAATAACAACAAGCAAAACCACTTCCGGAGCCAGGCCGCTTGGAAAAATATTAGGGAAAAGGGAAACCTGAAGAACAGCCGCTAAAATTATTACCAGGAATATTATTATTTTTTCAAACATTTATTTGGCATTTTTTATGACGAACGCCTGATCAAGGCTGGAATATTTTACCTGAGGAATGACCAGCGCCTGCTGGAAAAGCTTGTCCTGGGTTGTTCTTATCTCCTGTATTTTTCCGATAAGAAGCCCTTTGGGAATATCCCCTCCCAGTCCTGAAGTTACAACATCATCACCTATATTAAGGGCGTCTGTCTGTGCCACCATGTCAAGAATTACTCCCAGTCCGAATTCTCCTCTCACTATGCCTTTTGCTCCCGTATTCAAATCAGCAGCACTTACGGAACTTGAAGAGTTGGTAAGCAGGTCTATCTTGGAACTTTTTAGGCTTACTTCGCCAATTTTACCGACGACAATTCCTTCAAAAACAATCGCTGGCATTCCCTGAGATATGCCATCAACAGAGCCTTTGTCGATAATCAGCCAGCTTCCCATTTTTTGCGGATCCTGTCCGATGATGAATCCGGCCTCCAGCTCATATTTTTTCCTGGGAAGAAGATCTAATTCCCGGCGAAGATTTTCATTTTCCTTTTTTTCATCAGTAAGGGTTGCCAGCTGGGATGTCAGCAAATTATTTTCCTTAATAAGCCTCTCATTTTCCAATCTTAGTTTTGAAATTGATCCCAGAAATTCGCCAGTGTCAGACAATTTTCTGCTGGAAATATAAAATATTTTTTCAAAAGGATAAAAAACAGTCGCAAAAATATTCCTGACCGGAGCAAAAATGCCCTTTGGGTTTAAAAAAACAAGCAGGCCGCAGACTGCTAAAATAATGGTTAATTTAAATAATTTTGATGAAAAATAATTTTGGGACATTATATAAAATGTAAATTGCAAATCTCAAAATGAAAAATGACAAATCAAAATGTAAAATTATTGATTATTTTAAATTTTACATTGTCATTTTGATTTTTGATTTTTAAATTTTGATTTATCTCAATGATTTCTCGTGCTGGTTTTCCACCAGAACTTCGCGGAGAGTATCGATATCCTCAAGAACTATCCCAGCACCTCGCACAACGGCTGTCAGCGGATCTTCCATCATGCGAACGGGCATTTCTGTCTGATCAGCTATAATCCTGTCTAATCCGCGAATAAGACTTCCTCCGCCAGCTAGAATTATCCCTCTTTGCATTATATCAGAAAGAAGCTCAGGCGGAGTTTCCTCTATGGCCGTTTTGATGTTGTTGATTATGATCCTTATTGATCTTGAAAGGGCAATCCTCGCGTTTTCGTCGTTCATTATTATCGCTTTTGGAAGACCGGTTACTAAATCACGCCCTCGCACTTCCATCTGCATCTTTTCTTTCTGAATACTGGCACTTCCAATAGCAATTTTAACATCTTCCGCTGTTTTTTCCCCGATAAGCAGATTGAACTCATCCCGACAATAACGGATTATATCCTCATTCATTTCATCTCCGGCAATCCTAAGATTTCGCGAAACTACTATTCCTCCCAGAGAAATAATCGCGATGTCGGTCGTTCCGCCTCCAATATCCACTACCATGTTCCCAGAGGCCTCCTGGACCGGCAGACGGGCTCCAATGGCCGCTGCCATAGGTTCGTCGATGAGATAGGCCTCTCTGGCTCCAGCATTCATCGTTGCATCAATCACCGCCCTTTTTTCAACTTCAGTCACTTGTGATGGAATTCCAACAACAACTCTAGGCCTTGGAAAAAGAGTAAAGCTTCCCTTGTGCACTTTGTCTATGAAATATTTGAGCATCTGTTCTGTAATTTCAAAATCACTCACTACGCCATCTACCAATGGACGCGTCGCTACGATATGCGCCGGAGTTTTTCCGACCATTCTTTTAGCCTCTCGGCCGATAGCTAAAACCTGGCCGGTTTTTTTATTAATTGCCACGACTGAAGGCTCATTTATCACAATCCCCCTGCCCTTCACATAAACCAAAGTATTGGCAGTCCCCAAATCTATCCCAATATCTTTGGAAAGATTGCCAAAAATATTTCCTGTTATTTTTTTGAAAAATTTTCTAATTCTTTTCATTTGTTGCTTTAATATCAAACTTAAAACAAAGCGCTTAAAAACGCCGCTATGTTGCGCTAATTGATTTATTGTTTATTTTTTTTCTATTTTAAAATCTTGTCTTACAATTATACTTTTTCCTTCAATTTAGGTCAACTGTCGCCTGAAAATTATCCTTCTTTTTTGTTCATCAGGTCTCCCACAAAAAGTCCGACAGCAGTGGCCACCGGAATAGCAAGGATTGCGCCAAGCGTTCCGGCCAGTTTTGCTCCAATCATAAGAGCCAGGATTACTGCGATGGGATTTAGTCCTACCGCTTTTTTCATTACTTGAGGTACAACAACATGGTTTTCAAATTGCTGGGCAATGATATAAACGATAAGAGCCAAAAAACCGACCGTTGGAGAAACCATAAATCCCAAAAGCACTCCCGGAACGGCAGAAATGATAGGACCGATGTAGGGAATTATCTCCATTATTCCGGCAAATATGGCAAGAATTAAGGCGTATGGAACACCGATCAAGCTTAGCCCGATAAAATCAAAAATGGCTATTAGAAGCATCAGAAAAAATTGTCCCAAAAGCCACTTTCCTATTTTTTCTTTTATGCGATTTGTAAGGTTAATGGCGTATTTTTTGTGATCCTCGGGAGTGACAGATGCCACAAAATGGGTAATTGCATCTTCCTTGACCGACATATAAAAAGTCAGCGACAAAACGACTATTATGGAAATGAAGCCGGAAAATACCCCGATTGTTTTGGAAAATATATTTTGGCTAAAAATTGTAACTCCGCTTCCGAATTCGCTGAAAATCTGCTCGGAAGTGATATTGATGTGATTGATTTCAACAAAATTTCTTATCGGATCAATGGAATCGCGAAACTTCTGGGCATACTGAGGATAGTTGGCGGAAAAATCTTGGAACTGGCTTATAATCGTAGGGATAAGCAAAGAAAGTCCCCCGCCAATTAGAGCAAGAAGCAAGACATAAATTGCAAGGACGCTTAGGCCTCGTGGAAATTTTTTTTTCTGAAGATAATCTACAGCCGGTTCAATCGCCGCTACAATGATTACTGAGATAATGAGAAGAAGAAGCACATCCCGAACAAGAAAAATAAACCATAAGCATAACAAGATGAAAATAGTCCTGAAAATAATGCCCGTTGAAATTTCTATCTTTTTAGAATCCATAAAATTACATTTTTAAAATAGTTGCCAGCTTTTTTTCATCTTTATGCGGTCCAATAATGGCCAGGTTAAGCTTCTTGTTTTGAAAAACATCTTTGGCTACTTTCAGTATATCATCCGCAGTTACCTTATCAATCATTCTAAACTTCTCCGAAAGTGTCGTGATTTTCTTTCTCATCACTTCCTGATCGATAAAAAACATAGCTACCTCATCTGATGCCTCCATGCCCATAACAGCCTTCCCCTTTATATAATCCTTGGCTTTTTGAAGTTCTTTGGCGCTTACTTTTTCCAGAGACATTTTTTTGTATTCAGCCAGAATTGTTCCAATGGCCAGTTCCAGATTTTTATGCTCCACTCCGGCTTGCGTGGCAACATAACCCACGTCTTCATAAGATTCCACCATCGTGCGGACATAATAGGCCAGCCCTCGCTTTTCCCTGACTTCGATGAACAGCCGGCTTGACATGCTCCCTCCAAGAATCACAGAAAGAAGTGCCAAGGCAAACCTGTCTTTATGGTTGAAATCATAGGCTCTTGTTCCAAGGACAAAATGGGTCTGATCCGTTTTTTTAAATTTAATCTTGATTTGCGGCCTTTTCTGGTTTTCAACAATCTTTGTTATTTTCGGCTTTTTACCAACCGCCATTTGGCCGAAATATTCTTTTATTTTTGAAGTAACCTCTTTTTCATCAAATTTTCCGGCAATACAAATGACTGTATCATTGGCTCTATAGAATCTTTCCATATAGTCAATGAAGTCCTTTCTTTTTAAAGACATGAGAATTTTTTTGTTGCCGATTATTTCCCTTCCCAAAGGACTTGGGTAAAGCATAGTTTCAAAGACATCGCTGACATTGCGAAAAGGCGTGTCCTCGTACATATTCAGCTCTTGAATTATTGTTCCTCTTTCTTTTTTGATCTCCTCTTCATCAATTTTGGAATTGAGATACATATCGCAAACCACGTCTAACGCTTTGCCGATGTGTTTTGAATCGGCTTTAGCGTAATACATAGTTTTGTCTTTGGCCGTAAAAGCATTAAATTCTCCCCCGATCCCGTCCAGTTCTTCAGATATGTGAAGCGTTGTCGGCCTTTTTTTGGTCCCTTTAAAAAACATATGCTCGATGAAATGTGAAAGTCCGGCCTCTTTTTCCGTTTCATATCGACTGCCGACACCCACCATGACCATGACCGTCACAGTCTGGGTTTCATGCATAGGAATAGTAATGATACGCAGTCCGTTTTCGAGAGTGGTTTTTTTGTATTGCATAAATAATAGCCGTCATCCTGAACTCCGACCCGAAGGAGGAATGAAGGATCTTTTTTAAATTATTTTTAGTTTTATAAAATTAACACAACTAATGCAAACGCACAGTAGATCCCTGCCTCGCCGGCAGGCAGGCTTCGTTCAGTTTTGAGCGGAACTCAGAGCTTGTCCTGAGTACTCGAAGGAATGACGAAACAAAAAATATTATTTTCTTTTTTTTCTATTTATTCTGATAAGTCCTCCAAACGGCACAATTTCCATTCCGCGTTTTTCCAGTTCATCCAAAAACAGATTCATTCCCAGGGAATCCGAGGAAATATGCCCGGCTACGATTACATTTATATGCGCGTCCTCGGCCGCTTTCCTATGTTCTTCGCTTTGATGCATAGAAATAATGGAACCTATTCCAGCGTTGGCCATAGCTTGATATATCTCTTTTGATCCATCGGTCCCGCCCGCGAATTCTGATACTACAATTCTGCCACATCTATTATACTTAGACCCGGAAAAAAGCATCGGTCCGGATCCAAGTCTCATCGCTTGTTGATATTCTGAAATTTCCATAATAGCCTTAAGTATGTCCTTTACATAGCGCGGTTTGGATTTTTCAATTTGTTCCAAGATAAATTGCGCGGAAAGGTTATCTCCCGGAGTGTGGACATTCATCAAGCTTATTTTCATCAGCCTGGCTGCGTCTACCACCGCATAGTGATTAACCGGATTTATTCCGCGCGCCACTTCAGAAATTCTCTTATGGATCAACTTTTCCGCGATAGCTATCGGTACGCCTGATTTTTCCATCTGATCCACCTGATAATTCATCACGTCATCCAATCCTGCCAAAGCCAGCCCTATCGGATGATGATTGATGATCAGATCGCCATGCAGTTCTTCGGCGATATAGATCGATCCGGGCGTCACATCGATCCCCGCAAAAATTCTTTTGATATTTTTTTTGCCAGAATCGAAATGGATCCGCGTGTCGGAATAGGGATTTGTCAGTTTTTCTTGGTCGAAATATTCTTTTTCATCATTAGGCAAATTGTCGTATTCTTCTTTTTTCAGCTTCAGATATTCACCTATTTCGGCTTTAGTTCGGAAATCGTTTTTAATGCCTATTTCGATGGCTAATTTGAATATATCTTTTATAGTCATAATAATATCGTCATCCTGAGGACGGCGTTAAGCCGGACGAAGGATCTACGCAATAATATCGCTGGCAATATCATCCGGAAGATTCTTCGTCCCGACTGATTGTCGGAACTCAGAATGACGGGGAAAAATGATTAATTTTACTTTATTTAAACTAACATATTTTGGCTTTAAATGCAAGAAAAAAGCGGAGAATTTCTTCCCCGCTTTCAGCCATCCAGTCGAGTTCATTTTTTGACGCAAGCAATTTCGTTTGGATTAAGAACAACTACCTTCAGGACATTCGTTCCTCCAAAAAATCCCGCGTTTGTCGATACAAGAATCGCAACATTGTCTTTGCAGACAATATGCGTGTAAACCCCATCAAAACCGATCCTTTCTGAAAAAATTACTTTGCCACTTCCAACTGACAAAAGGATCTCTTTTTCCCTTTCTTTAACGCTGGAACTGCAAGCAACAAGACAAATAAAAACAAAAATAACCAAAAGAACCGCGCCAATTTTTCTCATTTTAAACCTCCTTATGGTAAATGAGTTCCACAACTTAACACCCCCGATTGACTCTGGATAATATTATTCCATTAGCTTTTTGTCAAGATGGCTCCCTAATTCTTCAATTTTTACCCTTTCCTGCTTCATCGTATCCCGATCACGGATTGTAACAGCATTGTCAGTCAAAGTATCAAAATCCACCGTCACGCAATAAGGAGTTCCGATTTCATCCTGCCGGCGGTAGCGCTTGCCAATAGACTGTGTTTCGTCATATTCCGTCATGAAGTTTAATTTCAAAGTATTCCAAATATCTTTCGCCACTTTTTGCAATTCTTCTTTTTTAGAAAGAGGAAGGACTGCGACCTTGATCGGCGCCAACCTTTTGTCAAATTTCAAAACAACTCTCATTTCTCCATTCACATCCTCTTCTGTGTAGGCATGATCGATAAACATATAAAGCAATCGATTGAGACCGACAGAGGTTTCCATGATATGCGGAATAAATTTCTCTTTGGTTTTTTCGTCAAAATAACTCAAATCAACGCCAGAAAATTTGGAATGTTGGGACAAATCCCAATCGCCTCGGGCGTGAATTCCTTCTACTTCCTTAAACCCTCCGAGAGAACTAAAATCAAACTCGATGTCATAAGCTTCAGAAGCATAGTGAGCCAGTTTTTCGTGTTTATACCAGCGCAACTCGTCTTTCCCAATTCCATATTCCAGGTACCACTTCCAGCGTGTTTCCTTCCACTCGTCATACTTTTCTTTCATCATGCTAGGATGGAGGAAATATTGCATTTCCATCTGCTCAAATTCTCGGGTTCTCAAAATAAACTGGCGGGCGACTATTTCATTTCGAAAAGCTTTTCCGGCTTGAGCGATTCCAAAAGGCAATTTGATATGCAACGAATCCAAGGTGTTTTTATATTCCAAATATATCCCCCCGCATGTTTCCGGCCTAAGATAAACCACATTTTCTTCTTTGAGTTCATCGGTGGGAGAGCCGATATTGGATTTAACCATAAGAGAAAAAGTCTTAGCTTCTGTCAGATCAGTTGATCCGCACGATGGACATTTTAGCTTCTTCTCTTTTCTCAATTTATCCAGCTGTTCATTTAGAAATTCCAAAGTTGCTTTGTCCGCACTGATTCCAAATTCTTCCAAAATATGATCAGCCCGAAAACGATTCTTGCATTTCCGGCAATCAACTTGAGGATCATTGAATCCTCCAACATGCCCAGAAGCTACCCAAGTTGTCGGATGCATAAATATAGCGCTATCTAGTCCCACAACATCATCCTTGAATTGAACCATATGCTTCCACCAGGCATTTTGAATATTATTTTTCAAAAGTATTCCATAATGGCCATAATCATAAATGGCCCCCAACCCTCCATAAATTTCTGAAGACGGATAAACAAATCCTCTTCTTTTGCAAAGGCTTACAATTTTTTCCATGGTTAATTCTTGTTTGCTCATATTTTTTATTATATAAATAATTAAAAAGCCCGTCCCAAATATATATTAGCATACATATTCAGGACGAGCCTTGTCTTTTTTCTGAAAGCTATAAGCTGACAGCTAAAAGCTAATTCCCGCGGTTCCACCTGATTTCCCGCCTCATCAGCGGACATCTTTCAAATTTTTTATTCCGGGCGCCAATCTCCGGAAAATTTCACTTTATAAATATATGACACAAAAGCTAAATTGTCAATTTGTAGCTTTAACAAATATCAAAGGATACGTTGTCCTACTCTTATTAAATATCAATTTCTTTCCAAATTGCATCAGTAGAACATTTCTTTTTGGCCGAGCAAGAAACAGTGTTGCCTCCACTTAAACAAGTCCATGAATATTTCGACGGATCAGGGGTGTTTTTTACAGGCAAAACCGGGTTCGAACCGATACCGCAAAGCGTTGAATCTGCCGGAGCAGAACAATAATCTTTATTGTTGGCCGAGCCACAATTGGCCAAAACGACGGAGTCTTGCACATCAACTGTCACATTAGCTTCACTTGCACCCGATTTCTCATTAATACACCGCAGTTTAAAAGATGCTTTTCCGATTGCTTTAAATAAAACATTAACCTGATTGTTGGCTCCATCTGCATGTAGCTGGTTGCCTGACCACAAAGGAGAATACCAAGCAACATTGCAACTTGCTCCTGAATTAGGATTATTACATGAAGCCACGCAACCATTTGGTGATGCAGATGCATTTTTTACGCTCCAGGCAAAAGGAACTGTCGTGTTCTTCGGAAAAATAGCATTAGAATTGTTTCCATTAACTTTAAAGTCTATTGTCGGATAAGCGTATCCGCTGCAAACGCCTGAACCTCCGCCTGCGCTGGTGCACGTCCATGTCCATGGATTTCCAGTGCCAGAGATATCTTCAATATCCGATCCCCAAGAATAGTTAACATCAGTCACAGTCCCATTCGAGCATCCATTGTAAAGTATATCATTTTTTGAGTTATATGAAGTTTGACCACTACATTGGCCGGGTTGGATTTTTGGAGCATTGCAAGTGACATCACAATCATATGTAGCTAGTCCGGCTGAGCAAGTCCACTCCCAGGTAGTTACTTGCCAGCCTATTTTAACAGCAGAAGGAGTCCCTACCTGGCAAAGGTTGACCGAAGGAGCTGTCGCGGAAGGAGAATTACTGATCGCAGATCCGCAAATGGATTTGCTTACAGGAGCCGTTGAGCAATTGGCGCTAGTTCCTCCGCCGAATCCTTTGCATGTCCAGCTAAAAGGGCCGCTAAAAGGAGTCTTGCCTGGATTTGCTCCAGTCAGATTAGTGGTATAATTTTCCCCCCAGCCATTTTCATAGATGCAAGGTCTGCTCAGGAGACTTATATCACAAATTTTAAGATTGGCATCAGAACCGCATTTATTGTTAATTGAAATATTAGCTGAACAATCACCAATGGTTCCCATCCGTATCGCATAACATGTCCATTCCAATTTTCCTGTTTGAGAATTTAAAAGTGGTCCTCCATTGTCATGAATGCATCCATATTTGCACCATTCGTCTCCGAATGACTCATGGCATCCTGTCACACTATTTACAGCTGGTCCAGTATATGTTTTCCCATTCCATTTACTACTACAAACTCCGTCCTCGTAAGATTGATATCCTCCCGAAAGCCATTGGCTACAGCTGGAAGTATCCACTCCGATAGCAGGATAAAACCATCCATAGGTGCCCGGACGCAATGTTAGACCAGAAAAAGTTTTTGAAGCAAATTTTGTTTCACCTAGATTGATGACCGCCTGCATAATCTGTTCACAGGGATAACCAAAGCCGTTTGTGCCTGAAAGTCCAGCGGGAAAAGGTTGGCCATATATATACCCATTGTTTGTTACCGAGGCTTCGATTGTAATCTTTTCATCGACATGAAATAGGTTATCATCAGATCTCGAACCAAATGGATTCAAATTTCTGGTTTGAACAACGGCAGCTACATCATGAGCACCGAGCGGGAAAAGATATGTTTCCGCACTGGCACTTTTTGAAAACGTAAAGAATGGTAAAATAAAAACCAGGAGATATATTGGGAACTTAAAATTCCTGTATTTTATCTTATTTCCAATCTTTCCAAGCAAAATAATGAGGAGGATCAGCCCGCAAATAAATACGACTATGTTTCTGACGAAATCGCTCATTTTTTTCTTTTTCTCTTGTTTTTTTAGATATTCGTCAATGGAAACGGATTTTGTATCAACAAAGTAATTTTCACTGTCAATGATATTGCCGTCTTTGTCCTTTATGGATGCCGAAAGAACAGGGCTGATGCATTGGAATGAGATGGCCTTTGAAATCCGAATCGTATCTTTGATTTCATCCTTTGAAATATTTCTGGTAAAAACATTTGGGTCGATGCAGGAATTTCCCGCTTTATCAACAATGGTAAATTCTATGTTATAGCCCACTGGATCCTTTTCCATTGACTCTACATTAAAAGAAATTTCCGCCATTTCGTCTTTTTCATATATGTCCTTATTAAAGCGGACATTGAGGAAGGAAAGCTTGTTTTCTTCATTGAAAATAACAGTGGAGACGCTATTGGAAACCGCATTTCCTTTTTCATCATTAAAAGACAGTTTCAGAAAAGAGGCCTGGCGATTATTAAGCTGCTCTATTTCTATCTCAATCTTTTTTTCTTCCCTGGCTGCAAAACTGATATTTTTTCCATTTTCATAAAATAACTCACCAAGCGGTGATTTTTTTCTTGCACTTGCAGAAAAATAAGCATCGCTATTTTTCCCAGAATTATTTTTCACGACACAGCTGGCAATATATTTGTCCTCGGAAGATCCTAAAATTCCTTCGGAAAATCCCTTTTCCACATTACTCGCAATGTTTTTTATTTTGCAAGAATTTTTATCAATCTGCAGAAATTCTACGCTCCCGAGAGGACTCAGGCTTCCTGCCAAAGAATATCCCAGCGTTATTCCATCGCTATTCCTGACTTCAACATAAAGCTTAAAATTTCCTTTTAAATTTTGAGGGATAACGTATTCAACCTCCCGGCTGACAGTTTCTTTTTCTCCAAGGCTGATTCTTTCATCAAAAACTTTGCGATCGACCAGCGCTTGTCCTTCATTGTCTTCCATAAGAGAGACCGCATAAAAAACGTTCGGTTGAACGCCTAAATCGTTATACAAGTCAAAACTTATTTTGGCTTTATTTCCGTCCTGTTCTTTGATAGTGGCCTTATATACTCTTACTGTTGCGATAAGAATAAACTTATCCGATCCCTGCCCGGCACTAGCCTGATTTTCCTGAGCCAGCGCGGGAAAACAAATCGCAAGAAAAAAAGAAAAGAAGATAGCGCTTAAAAATATTGTTTTTTTTGTTTTGTCCATTTCCTATGATTCCTTTTTATATCTTTATTCTACAACATTTTAGCGGATGAAACAAATTTATACAAAATAAAAAAGCGCTGGAACGATGAGTGACTTTCAGATGAAAGTTCTCTCTCGCCAGCGCCCACCGATAATGGTGTTTCAATTGAGGTGGCCTTCTTGATCCGCGACATCATGGCGCTTGGGCCCCTGTAGCCGCTTCACGCAGACATCTTCTCCTGTCCCGACTAGGGACAAAAAATTCTTGCCGGTTTTTGTGCTATACACGGAGTATGCTACTTCCGGCCGTTTTCCGTGTTCTTGTCAGCCTCGGGCTGACAACTATAAATTGCGGTAGAGGAGGCGCATTCGCCTACCTCCTATGAGATGAAAAGCAGGTTTTTACTTAAGAAACGGGATGGTCTCTGGCTTTCAAAGACTTCTCCTTTGAATGAAAGAGAGGTCATTGACGGTTTGTACCGTAACAGGTCATTTATGCTCCTAAAAGCGCTAAAAACGCCCTGTCCGGCCCGGATACATGTCTAAGCCAGCTACCTTTAACAATTGCAGATGTTCATCTTACCTCCTTTGTTAGGGTTAGGTACTAAGCTACTTTTAGCAGAAAACGTGTTTTTTGTCAAGTTCACCCTGTTGAATAATTTTTCCGGAGGAAAAATAATTTTGCAGAGCCCGCCTACCGGCAGGCAGGCAAAATTTATTCAACAGGGTAAAAATCAAAAACCCCGTTATCGGGGCTTTTGAACAACCAGCCCGAGGCTGGTTGCGCTTGTTAAAAAATGCAGCTGCGCATCTACTACAAATACGCTTGTCTCATATTTCCAATTTTTTTAATTTTCCTAGTTTTCCAGCGCCTCAATTCCCGGCATCTTTTCACCTCCAAGATATTCAAGCATTGCTCCTCCGCCAGTTGAGACAAAACTGATCTTATTCAAAGCATCATTTTTCTCTAAAATTTCCAAAGTTTCTCCGCCCCCGACCAAAGTATACGCTCCGCTGTCAATAATAGCCCTTAAAATTTCTTGAGAACCGATTGAATATTTTTCTTCTTCAAACTTCCCCAATGGACCATTCCAAACTATCGTTTTGGCTCCGAGAATTATCTCTCTGAATTTTTCAATAGTTTTTGGACCGATGTCCATCCGGTCATCGACATAATCTTCCGGAAGAACCACTTTTTCGCTGAATTTAATTTCCTGATCAATTGCTTCATTGGCAATTTTGCCTCCAACCAGAACATTGTCATAAATGCCTTCAAAAAACTTGATTACCGGAAGTTTAGTTTCGATCTTGGCTCCTCCAATAATCGCTATTGCTGGCCGCTCAAAATTATTTTTTACCTTTTCCATTCCTGTTATTTCTTTCTGAAGCCATAAACCTGAAAAACTCGGAAGATATTTCGTAATTCCAGTGACTGATGCCTGGTCGCGATGGCAAACTGAAAAAGCGTCATTTACAAAAATATCAAAATTTTCAGCCAGCTTTTTGGAAAATTCTTCATCATTCGATTCGTCGCCGGCATAAAATCTGACATTTTCAAGGAGCAGAACTTCCCCTGAAGCCGACTCTTCAATTCCGGACTTTACTTTTTCTCCGATACAATCGTCCACAAATTTCACCTTGATTCCAAGCGCTCTTTCCACGTCATCAGCAAGCTGCATGAGTGAAAATTCCGAGTCTATTTTTCCATCGGGTTTACCCGCCAAAGTTTTAACGGCGGCGGGACGCCCCAGATGCGAAAGCAAAGCCACTTTTGCCCCTTTTTCCAACAAATATTCGACTGTTTCTTTTGCAGCCTCAATCTTGAAAGCTTCTTTCGCATCCCCGCCTTCAATTCCCGCATTGAAATCGACCCGCAAGAGAACTCTTTTATTTTTCGCATCAACATCCTGAATTTTTTTAATTTCCATAGGTATTCCGTCATCCTGAGCTTCGACCCAAGTTGAAGCGAAGGATCTATTTTGCATTATTATTTGCTTAATTTATATAACAAAACATGAAATTACACGAGACAGATCCCTGCCTACCGGCAGGCAGGCTTCGTCCGGCTTTGTCGCCGTTCTCAGGATGACGGGAACAGAAAAAAACGCCAAAATCAGGATGACGATTCTATTGATGGAATTTCCCCGCACCTAAAATTCCGATAATCACCCCGATTACAGCCATAATCATTGTTATGATCCAGGCTCGCATCGTCACTTTAGTCTCTGGCCATCCTTTGGCTTCAAAATGATGATGAATCGGCGCCGCCAAAAAAACTTTGCGCTTGAAAAATTTTTTGGAAGTCAGCTGGATGGCAACAGATCCTGATTCGAGAATATAAATAAAAACGATGATAAACAAAACCAAGACAGAATTAGTCAGCATCGCGACAACGCCAAGTGTTATTCCCAATGACACCGCTCCCGTATCACCCATAAAAAACCTGGCCGGATAAATATTGAACCAAAGAAATGCCAGAAGTGCTCCAGCCACAGCTGCACAGAACGAAGCCAGATCTATCTTATTTTGAGAAAAAGAAATGAGCGCAAAAGCGCTGAAAGCAATGAGCAGTATCCCGCCATTGAGTCCGTCAAGACCATCGGTTTCATTGGAAGAAATGGCCGTAAAGAGGATCACAAAAATAAAAAGCGGAACATACCAAAAACCAATACTGAAATCGCCAACCGCCGGAATATGAATGATGTCCCAGCCTAATTTATAATAAAACCACCAAGCACCCAGAATAGAAATGACAATCAGCCAGCCAAAGCGCGAAAAAAACCTCATTCCTCCGCCTTTATTTTTCCCATATCCCCGAATGCTCATATAATCATCGATAAGCCCCAGGATTCCGGCTGAAATCAAAGCAAAGATTGGAAGCCAAACTTGAGAACGACTGAAAAAATCCAGCCTGGCTAAAAAATTAATGCCGGATAATTTTGCGATAGAAGGAAAAACATAATGCGAAGCCAAGACCAAAATTCCTACCGTGAACCAAACCAACATTCCTCCCATAGTCGGCGTACCGGATTTATGGGCATGCATTCTGCTGACATAGGTCAGCTTCTGTCCATCAACAGAATTTTCTTTTATCTTTATCCCCAACTTTTTTTTGTATAGAAAATGGGTAAGAACGGGGGTTGCCAAAAAAGCCACGACAAAAGCGATAAACCCGGTCATGAGGATTTTCAAGATATTTACCACTTCGGGAATATTTTGAATTTGTGAAAACATGTTTTTCTCTACTAATTACGAATAAAATACTAATATACTAATTTTTTTCTAATTTTATTTTTTAAAAAATTCCGATTTATTCACATTAGTATATTCGTACAGATTAGTAATTCGCAGAGACTACTTCCATTCATAATTATCAAAAACCCAGCTAACGAGCGTCCGCATATCCTGCCACCTGTCTTCATCATTGAGAACAACCGCGATTATTCTGTGTTTTCCGGTATCATCCGACGATCCCAAAAGCAACGATTTTCCGGCCAAAGGCGTAAATCCGGTTTTCCCACCCAGGCAATTGGGCATGTCGCCGAGAAGTATATCCGTATTTTTCAGCTGGTGCATATATTTTCCATCGGTCGAATATATCTGCTCTTCCGGTATCTTCATTATATCCCAGATCAGCTTATATTTTAAGGAGGCGGAAGCAATGCGCGCAATGTCATAGGCCGAAGAATAGCACTGCTCTTCCTGGCCATCGGTTTCCAGGCCTGATGGAGTGCAAAAATTCGTGTCCGTAAGGCCGAGACTTTTTGCTTTTTCATTCATTACCTGAGAAAATTTTTCCGTCGATCCGGCAATATGAATTCCGATAGCCGTCGCCGCATCATTGGCGCTGTTTAGAAGCATCGCTTTCATGAGATCTATCGCTTTCAATTTTTCCCCAACGTACATCCGATTGCTTACGCAATAGCCCGATCTGGGACAACCAACCACCGTGCCGGGAACAATAAGAGCTTCCCGAGTTATGGTTATTGTCTCGTTATTAAGATCCTTGATATTTTCTACCGCCAGGATTGCCGTCATCATTTTGGTAAGCGATGCGATTTGCGTCCTCTTTCTTCCATTTTCATAATGAAGAATTGTTCCGCTATCCACATCGATTGCGACGGATGATCCAGCCCATATTTTCAAATCTGCATAATCCTTTTTTCTCACCGGCATAAATTCGGAGTTTAAGGAATCAGTCGGGAAAAGATTGCATCTTTGAAAACTGTCCGACTGAGCTGATTCCTTTTTTTGGCCGTCTTTGGCTTTTTCCTCGCCTAAAACGCTATTTTGTATCGATATTTTTTTAGACTCAAAAAATGCGCTAAAATCGCTTTTCGCAACATCCCCCCAAAAAAACAAAGGAATAAAAGGAAACAACAGATAAGCTATGATTACGTTTGCCATGATATGTTCTATTGGTTAATTTCAGTTATGCTTTCAATTCTGGCATCTTTGGAAAGAGTTTCCCAATCCGGAAGCTTTTCGATGCTTTCTATCCCCAAAGTCTTCATAAAATCGAACGAGATTTTGTATAAGTATCCTCGATTATCAGAGGGATTGTCAATTCTTTCGATGAGACCTCTCATAAGGAGCGACCGAAGCGTATAGCTCGAGTTGACCCCCCGAATCGCTTCGATGTCCGCTCTTGTTATCGGGCTCCTGTAGGCCACGATGGAAAGCACTTCAAGCGCTGCCTGGCTCAATTTTTCCTGAATTTCGCTTTTCACCAGTTCTGAAACAAACTCAGAATTTTCCGAGTTGGTTGCCATTTCAACCATGTCTTCCTTTTTTATGATCGCCAGTCCCCGGATTGCATAATCATTTTGAAGCGCCATGATGGCATTTTCCACCTCCGGCTTCGGTGCGCCTGCAATTTTAGAAATCCGGGAAATTTTCACCGGCTCGCCGGAGATGAATAATATACTTTCAATGATTGACTTTAGTTTTTCAATATCCATAAAAATATTAGAATTATGAATTTCGAATTTAGAATTTTGAATTGGAATCTGGAATATTGAATCTTGGGATGGCTAGATCTATTTTGTAACTTATTCTACATTCCGAATTCTTTATTCCCATTCCAAATTCTAAGTTCACAATTCTAAATTCTGTTTAGCTAATTATTCGATTTAATGCTTAGCCTAATCTCTTCAAAAAGCTCGCCTTGTTCTACGTGCACAATTCTCTGCTTCACCATCTCCAGCACTGCGAGAAATGAAACAATCACATCAATTTTTTCCTTGGCTCCGGATATAAGATCGGAAAAAGAGGTTTCAATCCTTTTTCGAAGCGTCGCTTCCAAATCGTTTATTTTTTCCTCCAGCGTTATGACTTCAGCCACTATTTCTTCCTGCAGTTTTTCGATGAGAGGAATCTCCGACAGGATTTTGAGAAAATTCTTCTTAAGGTCATACGCATTTATTCCTTCCGGCGGATAAAAAGTTGATTTCACTCCCATAAATCCCTGGCGGGAATAGGAAATTTTTTTGAGCCTGAAGCGATTGCCAACGTTTTGAGCCGCTTCTTTGAATTTTTTGTATTGTTCCAGTTGCGTTGCCAAATCTTTTATTTCGGTCTCTTCTTCGTCTGTAAATTTAAGCGCCGGCAGAAGCGTCCGGGATTTGATGAGAATCAGCTTCGACGCTACCGACAAGAACTCAGCCAGATGACCAAGGTTGATGTTGTCATTATTCCTGATATATTCCAAATATTCATTGGCAACACTAGCTAAACTAAGCTCTGTAATACTGAGCTTTTCCTTTTCGATAAGCTCCAAGAGAAGCTCCATCGGGCCTTCGAATTTTTCCTGTTTAACTTTATACATGCTGTTTTCCAAAGCTTACAACCAACGAATCTACAAATCTTTTACAAATCTACAAATAAGAAGCAGTGTATTTTTTCACATTTGTATATTTGTAGGTGATTTGTGGATTTGCGGGAAATTATTTATTTCTTAGTCTTGCCAAAACTTCCCTTCACCGGCTTTTCCAATTTTAAATACTGGCTGATATTTATCAGCACCGATTCCGTATATTCTCCCGATCCGACATAAATCTTCTTGTTCTTGGCCAAAAGATTGTCCATATAAATATCAAGCTTCAGCAGCTGAGAAAACGGCGGAGTCGCACCCACTTTTCCCGGCAAATTCTTTTTCATCCAGACTTCTTTGGCAAAATCAATCTTTTTGTAAGTTTTTTCTTTGGCCTTTTTCCTTCCGGCATTTATGATTTTCAATAGTTTTTGTTTATCCAGGTTTTTGTTTGATGGCACCAAAGCCAAAAGATAATCGTTATCCGCCTTCATAACCAAAGCTTTTGCCACTTCTTGCGGTTTCGCTTTTTCCGTCTGCGCCGTATCCCAAGCGGTGAAAGTGGTTTTATGCTCGATTACGCGGTATTTATATTTTTTCTCGTCCAGATAATTGGTAATTTTTTTGGATATAGCCATATAATATTTTTAAATTGTTACCTCCCTAGATTACCATAATCCCGCTTTTTTTCCAAACCGCAAAAAAACAGCCAAATGACCTGCTCCTTTCGATAAAAAGCTGTTTATTCGTTAACAATTTGAAAAAATGAAGAGAAAGCTATTTTATAATCAGCCAGGTAAAATTTATATCTTTGTCTACAGATGGATCATCGATTTTCACCTTGAAGCTTTCGCCCAGAACAACATCGTCATAATAAAGGGTTTTGCTTTGGGTGGAACCTCTCGGTGTAATAATAATTTTGGCTTCATCACTAGCATAAGGAGTTTCTATCTTTATCTTAGTTTCTCCTGCAGGAAGAGTAGCTTTCCCGGAAGTTTTTTCACTGCTAACTCCTAACACTTCTGTATCAATTTCATTAACTGTAAGCGTTCCCAAGATATCAATATCTTTTGCTGTAATCTTCCCATCTGCTAAATTAATATTCCCCATTGAATCCTTATATACCATCAACTTAGGATCAAACACTTTAGTAAAGTCAATGACCGCCTGATTCATATCCTGAAGCATTTTTATCTGGTCTTCCAGATCTTTTATTCTCTTTTCCTGCTGGGCATTGTTATTGATCAGGCTGGCATCGCTATCCTGAAGCTGCGTTAAAATCTCATTCTGGCCGGACATGGCTGTACCGATAATAGTTATTTTATCATTTACAGAAACATTGCTATCGCTAAGTTTTTCAATTTGGTCATTGGTAATTTTAATTTGGTTTGACATTTGCAATTGAGAATTTGAAATTACAACTATACTGGCCTGCTGCTCCTGCATCCCTTTCACCAATATCGGCACCATGCCGATAGTGTTGAGCTCTTTGTATCCATTGGCATCCGTTATGACAAGCTGAGGGAGAAATCCTTCTACATCTTGTGCTATAAAACCGATAGTTTTTTGAGAACTCGAAGACTGGCTTTTCCAGTTGAATTCGACCGGGCGGAGCCCCATGACCTCATTTAGGCCATAGTTCGAATCAGCGATATTCTTCTTAAGCCTTATATCGGATGTACAGGTCAGAATGCCTCCAGCTCCAAAAGCACAGCTGGAATTATCAGAATCATTGGCAAATCTCGCAATTGGACCGGTACCGGAGACAATCACATCGAGAGCATAGGATGGAGCAGTGGTGCCAATGCCAAGCTTTCCATTTGTATCTAGAGTCATTTTTACCAAATGGTTAGTTCCAAACTGAAGCGGATAGCTGGTAGTTGTTCCAATTACTCCTGCGTAAGGGCTGGCATTAGTCAAAATGGCTCCACCCGTGCTTCTTTCCACTCCCATAAACATTCCTCCTCCATTTTGATAGTATGAATAAATCGCAGTTTCATTAGTTGATGGTTGAAAATGGATGCTAGGATTACCCCCTCCAATATCGATTGAATATCCTGAAAATGATGTTGTGCCGATTCCAATGGATGATCCGACAAGCAAATTTCCGTCGCTGACTGCAGTTGTATCATAAGCACTGCCGATAGCCGTTCCTCCAGATACAGAAAGTTTGGCTCCTGGCGAAACCTCTCCGATGCCCACGTTCCCTCCAAACCAAGCAGTTCCACCAATTCCCAAAGTCCCTGCAACTTGGAGGTTGTAGGTTGGATTAGTTGTTCCTATGCCCACAGAACCTAAGATGTAGCCGATATTGCTCCCATTGGTAACCCATTGGCTGGATGATGCCGGCCAGCTGGTTTGGGTAATGCCTCCCAGACGTATTCCTCCAGTTCCCATATCAAGAGCGGCCTGGGGATCAGTAGTGCCGATGCCGACGTTGCCACCTGATTTAACATATAACGCACTTGAGCCACCATTGGGCGTAAGGCTGATATTACTGCCGGATAGAACCAAAGGCATAAAAATTCCTCCTGAACGGTCATAGCTATTTAGATAAGACTCTCCGTTTAAGTAGTATAATTCTGCGCCCGCGCCTGTTGCAAACGCGCTAGCTCCATCAGCACGCACCACTCCGTTCACATCGAGGCTGCCGGCACTTGACAACACCATTTGATCAGAATTATTGATACGGAAATTAATCGATTGACCGCTCCCAGAATTCAAATACGTCTGTCCGAGAGAACTCTGCAACAATCCATAATTTCCTGGCTGGGTTTGATCTAATAAGCGATTGCCAAACATTGCGAACGATGCGTTTGACGGCCACGTCCCAATGCCGGCTTGGCCAAGTTTTGACATATACTCATCGACTATGACAGTAAAATCTCCACTGTCAGCACCAGTTGTATTGCCATAGGTCGTTCCATAGATCTTATTGGCATACGCACCACTTTCAATAACAAGATTTCCTCCCGAATTTCCCTCGTTAAGATCTCCTCCAAAAAAATAATTATCCGAGGTGTTTCCGGTTAATCGGACACCTGCCCCGGTGTTTCCCTCTGCTACAACATTTTGAAATGAGTTATACCATGCCTTATCAACTTTTAAGCCATCGCTGCTATTACCTGAAACAAACAAATTTGAGGCCATTCCCGCATTGGCATCAGGTCCTGTTTTATTGTCATGAATATACACACCATGGCGACCGTTATTATTACTGACAACAGTATCCATTACCCATAAATTGCTGTTGGTTCCTGAAGAATCATATCCGATACGTATGCCGTCCCTTCCCTGATTGTATACAGAAATATTACGCAGCGTAACTCCATGCGTAATAATCTGGATGCCGTCTCCTCCGTTTCCAACTTTTCCATCGACAATGAATCTTTCTAATATAGATTTCGAGCCCGAACCCGTTACTGATATAGCCGGATCGTCTAAAGAAGCGCTCTTCATGATGGTAGTTGATCCGGCAGCTCCCGTGGTTTCACTTTGGCCGCATCCGTAAAAATAGACTTTTTTGTTTATCTGTATCGTATCACTGATCAGAAAAGTTGCCCCGCAAGAGAGTTTGACTTCCCCCCCATCTGCCGGCAATGAATCTATCGCCGCTTGGATAGCTGCCGTATCATCGGTCGCTCCATCTCCCTTGGCTCCAAATTCTTTAACATCTGCAATATTTCCGCCCAGTTGAAACCATTGTGAGCCTTGATCCATCCATATTCCTCGAGTTCCATCAGTGACGCGCGCAATCTGGCCAGCAATGCCTGCAGCTGGAAGGGTAGCAATAGCGTAAGAACCAAAACGTATTGATCCATTCACATCAAGAGTGCTCAAGGGACTGGTAGTCCCGATACCTACGTTGCCATCGTTTTTAACATTGATAAGATCTCCAAAACCGTTTCGCCATAGATGCGCAATATCACCAGAAGAATACCACTGCCATTGTTTAGCGCTATCCGCACGATCAGTGAAAACAAGCCCTGCCAAGCTACCAGCAGATTGGATTTGTCCTACCACATCCAATTTCACTCCCGGATTCGTCGTTCCGATGCCGACGTTGCCAGCAAAATAATTTTTAGAATTTGCACCAGCAGAATAAAAGTTAAATGTATTTGAAAGCGTTCCTCCACCGATATTACTTTGATCCTGGATATATAATCCATAATTCCTAAGAGTGGTTCCAGCTCCGAAATCCGGACTATCAATTCTGATTCCATAGCTATCGTTCACTGAAATATTAGATCCTGACCCGATTTTGTTTTGCACCTCTACTCCGAGCATATTCTGCACATTCACTGTGTTCATGCCATAAGCGATCCAGGATTGAACGAACAGCGCGCGCGAGTTGGTTACAGTCGTAAAATCTCCAGAAAGTCCCTGATAAATATCGACAGCTGATGAAGTAGTGATTGTCTTGGACGAATTATTTATCAATCCTCCCGTCAATACAAGACTAGTATTGTCCGATAAGGATCCGGTGGCGTTATTAGCGTAACTTATACGTGCATTCCATGGGGCAGCGCTATCTGTTTGATAATATTCAGCATCCAACAAATAGCGTGGATTGGTCCTGCCTATTCCAATACTCCCAGTTGAACTTACATATAATCCTTTCGTTCCGCCAGCTGCACCTCGCAACCAACCGGTGCCTGCTAAATCAAAATTCGCAACAGGATTCGTCGTCCCGATGCCGAAGTTGCCGCCCGTTTCATAAAGCACCGAATCCCCAATGGTGTTGGTTCCTGTGAAGCGGGCAATATAGTTTTGGGTTCCGTTGAGGTTCGCAAGCGGGGCGTAATAGGCTCCGTGCTGTCCGTCGAGATAATCTGCGTTCAAATTATAAACCAAAGTATTGGAAGCGATGATGAAAGGAGCGGTGCCGGAAACAACGTTCGAGGTTATCTGACCGTTGAGCGTCAGTCCAGCGAAAGTCGGTGAAGAAGCAACCAGCACATTTTGATTGAAATGATACCCATCGGCCATATCGGCGTTAAGATTGATTACCAAAGTATTGGAAGTAATTACGAAGGGAGCCGTGCCGGAAATTATGTTGGAAGTCAGTTGTCCGTTGAGAGCCAGTCCGGCGAAAGCAGGACTAGAAGAAGTCAGGACATTTTGATCCATGGCGTAAAGCTCATAGTTGCCCTGGCCGGTGTTGAGAGCGGTGACAGTCAAGTTACCCGTGATGTTGGAATTGCCGGTGGCGCTGATTCCTCCGGTGGTTACAGTCAGAGCGTTAGCGAGATTCAGTCCTCCCAAAGCGTCAAAGTCAGTCCCCGCGTTTCCAATGTTGGTCATGATGTGATTGGCCATATCTACATCTCCAGAGGGAGCAAACGCACCATCAAAAACCCCAGAAATAATTCCGGTTGTTGCGATATTTCCAGATCCAAAATTCCAATTGCCAGTCAAGGTTCCGTCAGTTATACTGTTTTCTCCAAAATCTATTGCCCCAATTTCAGCATTATCAGTAATTAGTTTCTGACCCACTGTCAATCTTTGGATTGTGAGATGCCTAGCTAGATCTTTGGAAATAATCGTTCTGCTTTTAATGGTTCGAGAAGTTATGGAATTAGAGTCAATATTTCTTGCTTCAATGGCATGGGCAGCGATGTTTTGACTGCTAATAATAATTTCACCAATCTTGGAAGAATCGCCTTTGATTTGAAGGTATTGAAAAAAATCTTTTTGACTTTCAGCTTGTTGCTTTTCAATGCCAACTGATTCTCCCAAAACACTTGGTATACCTGCAGTGCTCTTTTTATTTTGACCATCCTGAACCCCTTCCGCTGGAATTTTCGAATCGTTTTGGTAATTTTTAAAATCATTGGAAAGATAGTATTTCTCCGGAAAATTATAAAAAGCCAAAGCCAACAAAACTACCACAGTGAAACCAACCAGACTTTTTTTATTTTTGAAAATATTTTTTATTTTCATTCGCTTTCTATTTACCAAGTATTACTGCATCTTTCTATTTCATCTTTTTTAACGCTTTAATTATACCATACCTTAATAAATCACAAAGTGATATAAATGGCTTTTTTCAGTTTTTTCAAATAATCATTTTTTCTCAAGCAGAATATCCTTCTCACTCTTGTTATCCAGAAGGAAAAAAGCCGGAAGAAGGGCGGAAAAAACAACAATTCCGGCAATAACAAAAACTGATTTCATGGGAAAAAACAGGAGAGAGGCAGTTGCAAGAGCGGTGGCTGCCAGATATCCCGCAGGCATTGCCGTCCGAAAAAAATGGATGAGATCAACGTCATAACTATCAATTCTTTTGTAGAAATATGAATCACGAAGAATTTCGATGAGAGCTGCTCCAATTCTCGTTGCAAATAAAACAACTGACCAAACAAGGAAACTGCCGGAGGATATGAAATAAACAGCAGCCGATGAAATTCCCATAATAACAATGGAAATTATAATAGCTTCTTTCTCTCCAGTTTTTCGGTCCGCCAAAAGCCCCATAGGATATTGCAACAAAACAAACGGTACCAGCATAAAAGTGAAGATGATTCCGATTTTGTCCCAGGAAAATCCCAGATCCCGAAGATAAATCGGACAGTAGACCACCATAATCGCAAAGAAAAATTCTAAAATGAAAGAAACGTAATATATGCGCAGGATGTTTTTTCTCGCGTATACTTTTTTTACAAGATCAAAAAAAGAAACCCGGCTTTCAAAACGGTGATTGACATTTCGAAAGGCGAAAAGCGAGATGACCAAAATCAACGAATTGATTATGAATATGAAAATAAATACTCCGCTAAAATCGAAGTGATCAATAAGTCGCGTAGCCATCAATGGCCCAAAAAGAAAACCAGCATTAAGAAACATCAGATGCTTTCCTCTGATCCGTCCTGATCGCCTATCTTCCGAAAATGTTTCCAAAATTACATCAAAACTGGCCCATTCGAGGCAGCTGGAAATCAAATAAAGCATAAGCGGAATTACTATCCAAAAGGAGATCGGGCAAAGCATCAGAATCGCAATGATTATAATCTTGAGTAGCAAGGAAAAATAAAAAGCATTAGACTTTCCGATTATTCCGACAGCTCTGTTAAAATTGAAAAGCACGATCATTACCACAAGATAGGCCAGAAAATAAAAAAGACCCACGCTGTCTGTTCCGGAGGCCATCTTGAAATAGGAAGACATGACATAAATTATCACCGACTGGGTAAATCCCATAAGAAAAGAAATAAATCCCGCAACATTTACCTTGCCGGCGCTATAATTTTCTTTATGTCTTATCCTTTCTTCGTTGATTGTATTTGTTTTTGGCATTATTCTAGTAAGCTAATGCAGCTAAAAGCTAATGAAGCTGTTTATGGCGTCAGCCTTTTCACGTCCCGCGGAAAGAGGATCGCTTCTTTTATGCTTTGAAGACCTAATACTTTTTGCAAAATTCGCTCTGAGCCCAATCCCCAGCCTCCGTGCGGCGGCATGCCGAGCCGGAAAATTTCTAGATAATCCTCGTAATCAGAAGGATTTAGGTTATGACGCTTAATGCTTGAAACAAGCTGGTTATAATCGTGGATCCTTTGCCCGCCAGTTGCAATCTCTACTCCCCTAAAAAGAAGATCGAATGTTTCCGTATATTGGTGATCGGGGCTAGGCATAACATAGAAAGGGCGGGCAGAAGCTGGGTAGTGAGTGATAAAAATAAAATCGCTGTTATAAGTTTTTTTCGCCCATTCGCAGATCAGGCGTTCGCCCTCCGGATCGATATCGATCCCTTCCGTTTCTTTGCCATATTCTTTTTTCATTATATCCAGAGCTTCTGTCAGCTTTATGGAAGGAAATTTGTTCGGCACCGAAAATTCACCGCCGTATTCGGCCAAAATTTCCTTGCAGTTCTTTTCAAGATCGCGCAAAATTCTTTTCAATACGGTTTCTAATTGGGAAGCAACATCCTTATAGCTTTCTATAAAGCCCATTTCCGCGTCCAATGAAACATATTCATTGACATGCCGGCTGGTATAATGCGGCTCCGCCCGAAAAACCGGCCCAACTTCAAAAACGCGCTCATATGCGCCCACTCCGGCTTGTTTATAGAACTGCGGACTTTGGGCGAGAAAGGCTTCGCGCTTGAAATATTTAATCTTGAAAAAATTAGCTCCGCCCTCAGTCGCTTGCGAAAGAATTTTCGGCGTTTTTATTTCCGTAAATCCATAGTCGCGCATGACTTCGGAGTAAGATTTCAGGATCTGCGCGTAAACTCTGAATATGTCATTGACTTTTTTGTTCCTAAGCGACAAATTCCTGTTATCCAGCAGTGTCGGAAGGTTGAGATCAAGATCCTTTTTAGACACATCGAAAGGAAGCTCCTTTTCCACTTTGGAAATCATCCTCATTTTGCAAACTTCGATTTCAACTTTTCCGGTAGGCGAGTCCTCTTTAGTCTGGCTCCCGGGGCGCTCTTTGACCAGCCCTTCTACCTCGATGACATATTCGTTCCTAATTTCCTTAGCCACCTGATAGGCTTCATTTTTGTCCGGAATGACAACCATCTGGATGAGCCCGCTGCGGTCGCGAAGATCAATAAAGATAAGCTTGCCGTGGTCGCGCCTGACATTCACCCATCCGGCCAGCCTGACCATATGCCCGATTAATTTCGGCGTTTCGATTATGAGTTTTCTTTTCATTTGTTTAATAATTCTCCTACTTTTTTAGACAGTTCGCTCGGAATCAATTGGGTTTTCACAAAAAAGGCCGACACTCCCATTTCTTTCACTTTCTTTTCCATATGATCCTCGACTGACGCGGATAAAACTATTACCGGCAAATTTCTTGTCTTTTCTTCCAACTTAAGCCTGGAAACAATTTCATCGCCGGTCATACCGGGCAAAATCATATCGATGATCATAAGGTCATAATCATTTTTCAAAGCTTCATTGAGCCCCCAGACTCCGTTTTTGGCAAAAGTCACATCATATCCGTCCTGCCGAAGCTTTCCTCCGAACATTTCCTCAAAAATTTCTTCATCCTCTATCATAAGTATTTTTCCGGAAACTCCCGGCTGTTCGCCTTCCTGCCCTCCATCATGATTTCCGTTTGAATTTCCATTTCTCCTTTCATTCTTTTCTTCTTCTGAAAATTGATGCAGCAGTCTCTGCACTTCTTTCACAAGAGCGCTCGGGGTATAGTCAGCTTTGGATACAAATCCATTCGCTCCCAGCTTCTGCGCTTTTTCCCTGTCTTCTTTTTGATTTAAGTTGCTGAAAATTATCACCTTGATGTTTGGATCGTATTCTCCGCTCTTGAGATTTTCCAGCACTTCGAAACCGTTCATCTTGGGAATGATGAGATCAAGAAGAACTACGTCCACTTTTTCCTTTTTAGCCAGAGTCAGAACCTGGTCTCCGGAATCGACAGCAAAAACTTCAAAGCCGGATTCGGAAAACTTCCTCTGGTATATTTCCGATATCATCGGCTCATCCTCAACTATGATTATTTTGGGCATAATAATAAATCAAAAATTAAATATCAAAATGAAAAATGACAAATCAAAATACAAAATTATTAATTCATTTTTTTAATTTTACCTGCCTGCCGGCAGACAGGCATTGTCATTTTTATTCTTTATTTTTGCATTTTACATTCAGGTTAATATTTCCATGGTATCATAAGATTACCAAAAAATCAATTTTCAGCCAGTTTTTTTACTACTTCATCGATCACCCACTCCGGCGTCGATGCGCCGGCCGTCACGCCTATGTTTTTTTTATCCCCAAGCCATGCCGAATCTATGAATTCCGCTTTTTCAATAAAATACGAGAGGGGATTTATATTTTTGGAAATTTCAAAAAGACGGTTGGAATTGGAGCTTTTTTCCGATCCGATAATTATCATAACATCGTTATCTTTCGCCATCTTTTTTGCTTCTTCCTGGCGCTCATGCGTAGCGCTGCAGGTTGTATTCATAATTTCAGAGTTTTTATATCTTTTCCTGATGCTATCCCCTATTTCTAAAAACAAATCTTCGTTCTGGGTCGTCTGCGAGAGCACGGCTATTTTTTCATCCGCTCCAAAATCAGCGTTTTTCAAATCTTCCTTTTTGGAAATTATGAAAGAATTTCCTCCGCCCCACTCGTCAATGCCCTTCACTTCCTTGTGATCGCGATCGCCGAAAATGACGATTTTATATCCCCTTTCAAAATATACCTTGGCCAGACGCTGAACTTTTGTGACTTTCGAGCAAGTGGTGTCTAAAATTTCAATGTTTTTTTCTTCGGCCGCTTTGTATATTTCCGGACCAACCCCATGTGCTGTAATGATTATTGTTCCTATCTCGCCCGCCGAAGCTTTATCAAAAACAGTTTTGTCTATTTTTTTTACCCCCTTTTCTTCAATTTTCCCATTAACTTCGTCGTTATGCACCAGGGATCCCAAAATAAAAACAGGTTTTTTTACCCTTTCTAAATCTAAAGCATTGACCATGTCATAGGCTCTTTTTACACCATCACAAAAACCGGCATATTTTGAAAGGTTGATTTTCATATCATTTAGAGTATTATATATTTGCCGTTTTGCCAAGAACAATTATCCTACTCATCGCAAGAATATTTAAGGAGGACTTATGTTCCAAAAACACAATAGAACTTCTTTCAGTCAGGATCAGCAAGCTGTTTCAGCGAAGGCAAGAGGCACATCCCTGTTGCCTATCACCTACGTCAACTGTCCTAAAAGAATTATTCCTGAAACAAATGACCAAAAATTGTCTGGATCTCCAGCAAAATTACCTGTCTGTAATAGTGATTGTTCTAAAAAGTAAATCTAAAGCAATTCAGCATGGCAATAGCTCAATCGAGCTGTTGCCTTTTTACTTATTTCGCGCTTGATTATTCAAAAATCAATTGATATCATAGCCTTATGAACATAGCCATAATTCTTGCCGCAGGAATGGGCAAAAGAATGAATGCTGGAAAAAACAAGGTCTTCTTGAGCTTGGGAAAAAGACCTGTAATTTTTTATACCATCGACGCTTTCGAAAAAAACCCTGATATTAAAAAAATTATTTTAGTAACAAAAGAAGGCGAAATAGTTGATTTTCAAAAACTGTCCGAAAAATATAACTTTAAAAAAATCAAAGCGATAATCGCCGGAGGAAAAGAAAGGCAAGATTCGGCATATAACGCACTGAAATATCTGGAAAAAGAAATGAGCAAAAAAAATAAAACGGTGGCAATTTTTCATAACGGAGCTAATCCATTCATTACAAAGCAGGAAATAAGCCGATGCATAGGAGAAGCCAAAAAACATGGAGCTTGCGCCGTAGCTCACCCGACCAAGGATACGGTAAAAGAAGTGAGCGAAAAAGGGCTAGTAATAAGAACACTAGAGCGGAAAAAACTTTGGAATATGCAAACTCCGCAGGCAATCCAATTTAATCTAGCAATCAAAGCATTTTCAAAGGCTTCTCGGGACAACTTTTTAGGAACCGACGATGTTTCTTTGGTTGAGCGATTAGGAGGAAAAGTAAAAATTATTGAAGGATCATCAAATAATTTTAAAATTACCACTCCCATAGATATTAAATTAGCAAAAATAATCATTCGCAATTATGAATTTTAGAGTAGGCTTCGGGCAAGACTCGCATCGTTTTTCCGAAGACAAAAATAAAAAATTGGTTTTAGGCGGGATTGGAATTGCTGATGAGAAAGGTATGGTCGCCAATTCAGACGGCGATGTGATCATTCATGCTATTTGCGCAGCAATTGAACAAGCTCTGGGCAGAGAAAATTTTTCCGTATATGCAGATCAGATGTGCGAGAAGGGAATAATAGACAGTATTGAATACTTAAAAATAGCCAAGAGCCATCTGGACGAAAGCAGTTATTTCATAAATAATTTAGGCATATCCGTAGAGGGCAAGCGGCCAAAAATTTTGCCAATTGAAAATGAGATAAAAATTAGACTAAGCGAAATTTTGGGAATTGAAAAATCGCGAATTGGAATCAATGCCACCACCGGAGAAGAGCTCACTGCCTTTGGAAAAGGCGAAGGAATCCAGGTTTTTTCAATTGTCAGCTTAATTAAAAAATAGTTTTTTATGAAGACTCGTTTCAAGGCTCCCGCAAAAATCAATCTGACTCTGGAAATTATCAAAAAACTTCCTAATGGCTATCATGAATTAAGATCGGAAGTTTTGAAGCTGGATAATTTATACGACGAAGTTTCAATTGATATAAATAAAAACCGCAAAAACATACTTATCAGGAGCAGTTCCAAGGATATCCCGCTTGACGAGAACAACATCTGTTATAAAGCCGCGAAAAAATATTTAGAAAGAATGAAAAAATCTGCTGGGATTTCCATAAACATCAAAAAAAGCATACCGGTCGCTGCCGGATTGGGAGGAGGAAGCTCCGATGCAGCCATTGTCCTTTCAGCTCTTAATAAATTTTATAATGGACTTTCTGCCCAAAAATTGGTTGAATTAGCCTCTGAAATCGGAAAGGATGTTCCCCTTTTTTTGAGTCCGAAAAAAGCCATCGTCATGAGCGGAATGGGAGAAAAAATTAAGGAGCTTTCTTGCATTCCTAAATTATTTTTTCTGATTGTTAATCCCAGGATTGTCATCTCTACAAAGGAAGCTTATGCGATGATTTCAAAGAAGCTTCATTTTTTATCCGAAAAACACCGGACAAATATAACAAATGAGATGGAAAAGGCTCTGAGAAACAATAAGATAAGAGCCATTGCCAAAAACATGCATAATGATTTTGAAATGGTAATTGAAAAAAAACATCCGGAAATAAGGGAAATTAAATGTAATCTTCTGGCTCTGGAAGCCCGAGGGGCGCTGATGAGCGGATCCGGTTCTTCGGTATTCGGGATGTTTGACTCAAAATTGAAAGCTTCGAAAGCAGCGAAATATTTTAAAAAAAATTATCCTGATTATATCACTAGGATTGGTTAGGATCTTGCCAGTGCAAAACCGAATTTTTTTATTTTCATTATCTGCTACAATGTCATTGCTTGTAATTTTTAACTTATTTTATGAAAAAATATATATCCAAAGTCGTAAAAGTCGGGCCATATAAGCTTGGCGGAAATAATCCGGTCCGAGTGCAATCCATGTGCACCACGGACACAAGAAATGTGCGAGCAACTGTCAAGCAAATTTTATCCTTGGAAAAAGCCGGCTGTGAAATTATCCGCGTCGCTGTTCCTGACATAGCCGCCGCGAAAGCCATTTCCAAGATAAAAAAACAGATCCATATTCCGCTGGTGGCTGACATCCATTTCGACTATCTCCTGGCACTTGAAGCCATCAAGCAAGGAATCGATAAGGTCCGCATTAATCCGGGAAATATCGGCTCGGAAGAAAAAGTCAAAGCGGTTGTCAAAGCCTGCCAGGCCAAAAAGGTGCCGATCAGGATCGGAGTAAACGTCGGATCGATTGAAAAAGATCTGCTGAAAAAATACGGCCCATCGCCAAAAGCAGCCGTAGAATCCTGCCTGAGGCACGTCCGGATTTTAGAAAAACTGAATTTCAAAGATATTTTACTTTCCATAAAATTCAGCGAAGTGCTTCCGATGATTGAAGCATATAGGATTTTAGCTAAAAAAGTCTCATACCCGCTTCACCTGGGAGTAACTCACGCCGGAACTCCATTCATGGGAACGCTCAAAAACGCTATGGGAATCGGAACACTGCTTGGCGAAGGAATCGGCGCTACTCTTCGGGTTTCACTGACCGGTCCACCCGAAGAAGAAGTGAAAGTAGGATTTGCAATTCTCAAATCCCTGGGCGTGAGAAAACATGGGCCAGAGCTCATTTCCTGCCCGACCTGCGGAAGAACGGAAGTGAATATGGTGGAGCTCGCCGAAAAAGTTGAAGCTTCGCTTTCACACATAAAAAAACCGATAAAAGTGGCTGTCATGGGTTGTGTCGTAAATGGCCCAGGCGAAGCCCGCGAGGCCGACGTGGGTCTTGCCGGTGGGAAAGGCGCTTATGCTATTTTCGTCAAAGGCAAGGTCGTGCGAAGCGTGAAAGAAAAAGACGCGCTTCGAGAATTGAACAAAGAAATAGCTAAAATTTTATAAAATTAAAACTATGCCTAAAATACGCGAGTTAAAAAAGAATGATTCAGAAGAAATAAAAGAATTGTTCAACCAGTTGGTAGTCAATCCGAAAGATTTCGGCTATTTTAAACATTTGGATATTGACTTGCTGATTAAAGATAAGAATTGTCATTGCGTCGTTATTGAGCACGAAAAAAGAGTCATCGGATTCGGGTCGATTATCATTTTTCTCACCCCAGTCTATGGATATAAAGGAAGAATTGAAGATGTCATCATCCACGAAAATCATCGCGGAAAAGGCCTGGGGAAAAAATTATCAAAAGAATTGGTAAAAATTGCTAAAAGAAAAAAGGTAAAAAGCATCCATCTGACTAGCGGTCCGACAAGAATCGCCGCCAGAAAACTTTATGAATCTTTGGGGTTTGAGCTCAAGGAAACAGGATTTTTTGTGCTTAATCTCTAGTCTACTCAAATAATTTAGTACTCAAATATTTTTCTCCCCGGTCTGGAAAAATTGTTACGATTCTTCCGGATCTTATTTTTCTTGCCAATTTATACGACGCCAGCATTGCCGCGCCGGAAGACATCCCGACAAAGATCCCTTCTTTCTTCACGATTTTTCTGGCCATCAAAAAAGCTTCTTCGCTTCCGATATTGATAAATTCATCGATCTGATTTTTGTCATAAATTGAAGGAACGATGGCTTCTTCCATGTTTTTCAGCCCCTGGATATAATGTCCTTTGGCCGGATAAGCGCAAACGATCTTTATCTTCGGATTATATTTCTTCAGACATTTCGCGATTCCCATGAGCGTTCCGGAAGTGCCGATTACGCTGACAAAATAATCGATTTTCCCTCCGGTATCTTCCCAGATTTCCCTGGCTGTCGTTTCATAATGAGCAATTTTGTTATACTTATTGGTGAACTGGTCCGGCATAAAATATTTTTTAGGATATTTTTTTACCAGTTCGCGGGCGCGAATTATCGCACCGTCCGTTCCCAGCTTCCCGTCAGTCAAAGTTACCTTAGCGCCAAAAGCTTGGATAGTTTTTTGCCGTTCCGCAGAAACGGCGCTGCTCATCACAATTTCAACCTTGTATCCTTTCATTGCTCCAATCATAGCCAAAGCAATGCCAGTGTTTCCGGAAGTCGGTTCGATTATGGTTTTTCTTTTTGTCAGGACGCCTTCTTTTTCCGCCTGCTCGACCATCTTGAGCGCAATCCGATCCTTTATGCTCCCGCCCGGATTGACCCCTTCCAGTTTCGCACAAATTTCCACTTTCGGATTGGGACTCAACTTATTTATTTTTACCATCGGCGTGTGGCCTATTGTTCCTAGAATGTTTTTGTATATCATAATCAATTATTATCCAGGAATTAACAATTTTTGATAAATTTTTGTTTGAGAGTCCGAATTTTCTCCAAAAATTTTCATTTGTAGCCACTGATTGAGGAAAATTTTTGGCAAGAAAATTCAGGATTCGAGTTAATTTTCAAAAATTTTAATTCCTTGGCTAGTTTAGTTAATCTAATTAAAAATCCCCCTTGAGGGGTTTTGAGAAAAAAACAAAAATTAAACTCAAAAGCCCTCAAGAAGGATAAATACAGCAATAGCAATTTTGTCTGATATTTTTCATAAAATAACTCCCTATTTTTCTAAATTTTTAAGCTCGAGCCATTTTTTTTGGCACAAAAAACTTTTCCAATTTCTCAACCCTTTCTTCTATTGCTTTTCTCCACTTTGCGTCGTGTCCTTTTCTTTCGTAATTATCCTCAAAATCTTTTTTTAACTCTATGAATTCTCTATCGAGCCCGTCAAGATGGTCAAGAACTAGTTTAAAACCAGTATCCATTTTCTTTTCTATTCTGTCTATTTTTGATTCCATTCCATCTGATCTAGATTCCATTCTATCCATTCTTGAATCCATTCTATCCATTCTTGAATCCAATTTATCTATTTTTTCTCCCAACTCTGAACCCAGATCGTCTATCTTTCTTTCCAAAATAGAATGGCCTTCCGCCACTGCCTTGATCTGTCCGCTCATATCTTCCAAAAGGACGATCATCCTATCCTTTTTCAAGATTTTATTATTTTTGCTTTTACGCATTATTTTTTAACTTTAATCTTTCTGTCCATATCATACAACAACTAAAAATTTCAGTCAAAAATGTGGCAATATTTCCATATTTTATGGCCTATTTCCTCCCAATCCCGTGATATTTTATCCCCAATTTCTTTATTTTTTCGCCTGGCATGGCGTTCATTCCGTCCACAATCGCTACTATTTTATTCTTTTTATACTCCTGCGGATTGATTTCCATAAATTCCTTGTGGCTGGTAACTAAAATTATAGCTTTGCATTTTCTGAGAAAATCTTTCAGATTGCTTGCATCAGAAAGCTTCAGGATATATGGATCATAACTGACTACTTTTGCCCCTTTCTTTTTGAGCTCCGCAATGATTTTGATCGCCGGTGATTCGCGAAGGTCATCCACGTTGGCTTTGTAGGAAAGCCCCATAACGCCGATCGCCATTCCTTTCATGGCCAGACCCGCGTCGTTTAGCAAATCCTGCATCAGTTCCACGGTATAGTTTGGCATGGAATTATTGATTTCTCTGGCGACGCGCAAGAATTTATGGTCAAACCCGGATTCTTTGGCTCTTTCGATGAGATAATAAGGATCAACAGGTATGCAATGTCCGCCTACTCCCCGGCCAGGATAGTGAGCCATGAAACAAAATGGCTTTGTTGATGCTCCATCAATGACGTTTTTTACGTCGATTCCCATCCGGTCAAAACTCTTAGCCAATTCGTTGACAAACGCGATGTTGATGTCGCGGAAAGAATTTTCCACCACTTTGCAGGCTTCCGCTTCTTTGATCGAACCCATGAGTTTTATGGGCGCATCAATGATGGATTCATAAAATTCCCTGGCAATTTCGAGACCCCTTTTGGAGCTGGCTCCCAAGACTCTGGGAATATTAGTCACATTCCACTTCGGATCGCCCGGATTGATCCGCTCCGGACAATGGGCGATATAGAAATCTTTCCCTTCATGGAGGCCGGCACGCGAGAAAATAGGCATAATCACTTCTTCACAAATTCCGGGATTAATGGTCGATTCGATAATGACAAGCTGTCCCGGTTTTCTATTTTTGATGATAATCTCCGTAGCTCCGATCAATGGATCGAGAATCGGAAAAAACTTTTCATCCACTGGCGTTGGAACGCAGACAATGACGATATCCGCTTTTTTGATAACTTTTGCGTCAGTTGTTGCCGTAATTTTTCCAAGAAGCTCTTTTCTCTCGGAAATAAAATCTTCTCGAAAAGGACTTTTCCCTTTCTTTATCAGATCTATTTTTTTCTTGTCGAGATCAAATCCAAAAACCTTATATCCCCTTTCCGCCGATCGGATGGCCAAAGGCAGACCGACATAGCCAAGACCGATAATCGTGACAATTTTGTTCTTTTGCTTTTCCATAATGGTTAATTTAAGTATTTATCCCCCACCACTTTTATCAAAAATATTATATTTCTTAATTTTAATTATACGCACGTAATACACAAAAAGTAAAAAGTGGTGGGGGATGAACTTGTTAAGTTTAGCACAAAACCAAAATCGGGCAAAAACAAAAAGACTTCCGGCTTTCAGGCTGAAAAGTCTTTTCTTAAATCGAGCTATTCTTCGTGGCTTTGCAAAGATTTATTAATATCTCCGATGATGTCATCCAAGCGGTAATCCGCCTTGGTATAATATTTTTCTACGCCTAATTCCAAATAGGTTTTTACTTTATCAGCGCTAGCTGTGTTGGAAACGACAAAGATGGGAATTTTTTTCCAGGTTTCGTCATTTTTCAATTTGACCACAAAATCTAGGCCATTTTCTTTGCCCAAAAGATAATGATCCAGCCAAATGACATCAATTTTTTCAATGTCTTGCAAAAAATTCAATGCTTGTTCGACTGATCGAGCCGTCACTGCTTCAAATCCGCTTTTTTCCAGCTTTATCTTGATGGCATCAAGAAGCGGCTGTTCATCTTCGACTACTAACGCTATCGTTTTTTTTTCGCTCATATTGTTTCTTCGCTTAATGTTTTAGATCCCTCTTTCTTTTTCATACCGGAAAGAGGGATAGTTATATAAAATATTGTACCTTTATTTTCCTCTGAATCAAACCAAAGCTTTCCCTTGGCATCATCAACTATCGATTTCACAAGATAAAGCCCAAGTCCCGTTCCTCCCGTATCTTTGTCTTTGACATTGTCCGCCCTGAATAATTTTTCAAATATTCGCGGTTTTTGATTTTCCGGAATGCCATAACCCGTATCGGCTACTTTTATTAAGACATCCTTTTCTTGCTTTTCTATCGATACAGCTATTACTCCTTTTTCCGGCGTATATTTCACTGCGTTGGTAACGAGATTTTGGAAAATTATCCTGATTATGTTCGGATCAGCATTAATCTTGGGAACATTCGGATCATATTTTTCTTTGATTTTTAGTTTCTTTTCTGCAATTTGTTGCTTTAGATCTGAAAAGAGGCTATGGGAAATTTCGGAAAAATCAGTTGGCACCGGATCGACCGCCAACGTTCCCAGCTCGATCCGGGAAACATTGAGAAGCGCGTTGACAAGATTTACCATTCGCTGATTGCCGCTGTATATTTCTGAAACAAAACTCTTTTGTTCCTTGTTGAGTTTTCCGGCATCTCCCGCCAGAAGCATTTCAGCATACCAGTTGATAGCCGAAAGCGGGGTACGCAACTGATGCGATGCCAGGGAAACGAATTCCGTTTTAGCTTTATCAATGACTTTTTCCTGGGTAATATCGCGAAAAACCTCAATTGTTCCAATTAAATCTTTATTAGTAATTATGGGCGCTACCGTTATTGCCACATTGAAAAAGCTCCCATCTTTTCTCAAATAGTTGTATTCCCGGCTGACAATTCTGGCTTTCTTTTTGATAGCCATATCCATGGGACGAAGTTTTTTGCTCAATTCTTTTCCTGACTGGTCAGTCATGGAAACATAATCAACCAGCATCTTCCCGATATAACCTACTTTTTCCAGTCCTAGCATTTCGATAGCAATATTATTGAGAAAAAGTATTACTCCGTTCTTATCGGTAGCCACTACTCCGTCTCCGATGCTTTCCAAAAGCGCCTCGTCTTTGGCTTTTTCTTCCAGCGCTTTTTCTTTTTCTTCTTCAACATCTTCCAAAATATTAAGAATCGCCTTTTGCTGATCTTCCATCATCCGACTCTTTTCAATTATTTCACCGGTCTGCTCTTTGACTTTTTGATCTACTTCCGCCCGTGATTTTTTGATAGCTACCGACATGTCGTCAAAAGACCGGGAAAGTTCTCCGATTTCATCCCGGCTGTCCATCCCCGCTTTTATATCATAATTTCCCTGGCCGATTTTCTGGGAAATTAGATTTAACTTAACAAGAGGACGAGAAATAAATCTCGCAATAAAAAATATTATGACAAAAGTTAAAATCAAGATACCAACACCGATAAGGCCTCCTGATTCTGCTTGCCGATAGATCGGTCCAAAAATTTCCGCTTTGTCAATTTTAACCACCATTCCCCAGTTTGTTTCCGGAATATAGCGAGTAGCTGCATAAACAATACTGTTTCGATAGTCAGTTAAATCAGGAAAAAAGCCTTCCTTTCTTTCTATCAAAGCCTTGACAGTCGGCACTTCCTGTCTGTCCTTTGCAATAGTAATATTTTGACTATCAGAGGCCAGACGCGGGGTATTGATGAAAATGACATCGCCATTTTCATCCTGCGTAACAATGGTGACCTCGCCTGTCTGCCCCAGCCCGGTAAAATCTTCTGCCACATTCAAAATTATGTCTGTTTTAGCAATGATAA
>Ga0247841_10001499_pt1 | contig 52072 bp, 20 predicted proteins | sample LaCruzMarch2015__2_FD_192410 | JGI IMG/M metagenome (GOLD analysis project Ga0247841, IMG submission 192410) | Freshwater microbial communities from meromictic Lake La Cruz, Castile-La Mancha, Spain - LaCruzMarch2015_18m | ecosystem: Environmental > Aquatic > Freshwater > Lake | place: Spain... | reverse complement strand
GCCGTCCTTGGTCAGAGATCCTGCGCCACTGAGCACACCGGCGTAGGTGGTGTTCTCGTTATTGCCGCCCACAGTCAGAGCAATGCCCACAGGATCCGTGTTTTGCAGAACAATATCGTAGCCGACCCCTGACGAAGAGGCGGCCAAGGCCCCTATCGTGAACGCCTTGGCGGCAACCGAACCGAAAAACACCAAACTCCCGCCGCCCATGGTCACCGTGCTGTTCCAGACCGCATTCTGATTATTCAGGGCCAATACGCCGGCGTTAACGTTCCAGTCTGATGTCAACGTGCCATTCGCACCCGCGAGCGTGCCACCGCTGAGTTTGACGGTGCCTGCGCCCTGCTTCACAATGGTACCCCCAAGCATCGGAGCGGTGACGACCAGATCGCTACTGCTACTATTATTAACATCGTTGACCGTCATCGTACTGGCGCCTGACGTCTTGAAGCCTACGTCTGCGCCGGACAGTGCGATAATAGAGGAAGAACTACTCCCGCTGATGGTCATGCTATTCCCGACCCATTGGTAGGAAGCACCCCAAGAGCCCCAACCGTTTCCGACCTCGATGACGCCCGCATTGAGCGTGATATCGCCAATGCCTGTGATGGCAGCACTGGAAGCGCCACTGCTGATCTTGCCGCCATTGATCACGATCGTATGGGCCGTCGCCGCGGCACCGGCAACGTTATCCAGCCAGTTGTTGATATTTCCCGAGAGCATCGCGCCCTTGTTGATGGTCACGATGTTCGCATCTGTCGCCAAGCCCAGCGCGGATGAACTGCCCACGTTGTTTGCGCTGATGGGGACGCTGAGGATGCCGTCATCGATCGTCGTGCCGCCCGTGTAGGTATTCGCGCCTCTGAGGGTCAGTGTGCCAGTGCCCGCCTTGGTCAACGACCCGCCGCCGCTGATGATGCCGCTGTAGGTGTAACTGTCGGACCGGTTGAAGACGAGGTTGGCGTTGTTGAGGGCATTTCCCGGCAACGTGCCCGCGGCGCCCCCGTTACCGATCTGCAATGTGCCACCACTGATCGTCGTGCTGCCGGTGTAAGTATTATTGCCATAAAGCGTCTGGGTTCCATTGCCAACTTTGGTCAGCGAAAGACTGCCTGTACTGGAGTTCTTAATCGTACCTGCGAAACTAGTGATGTCATTGTTGTTGCCGAAAGTGAGCGTCGCGTTATTGGCGGAGCTGTTGTCCACAACCGCATAGGTACTCGAAGAGGACAAACCGTTGATCTGTGTATTCCAACCATTTAGATCGAATGTCGCTACGCGCGTGCCGTTGTTGCCAAGAACAACATCACCTTTCCCAGAGCCATACGGGAGAGCATTTACTGCCCCCATGTTGAGGTAAGCGCTGGCTGTGGTACCATTGTAGTATCCCATCCCGGTAGAGCCGATCGTGGTGTCGCCTTGGTAACTGTTCCCACCATGGGAGAACGTGTAGTACGTGGCGGTAGTGCTACCATCCCAGTTGATGCCTATCCCACCGGAGCCTGTTATCGTCCCGGCAATTGTCATGTTATGGTTACCACCAGCCTGCAAATAGCTGGTGCCAACTAAACTAAATGTCCGAGTGGCACTGTAGAGGACATTTGCACCCGCGTACACCTTCGCGTTGTTGAACGTAACGGTGCCCGTCGCGGCGCCAAGATTCAAGTCAGCGTCAGCATAGACAGACATTCCATTGACCACAAGCCCACCGGTAAATGTGTTGTTGCCATTGATGTCCGCCACGACTGCGGTGGTACCGACGAGGACCACTTTGGCGGATTTACTGGAACCAAAGGCGGTGCTTAACGTGACGCTGTTTGCCCCGAAGTCAAACGTCGCGGTCGTGGAGTTGACCAGCAGCAACCGGGCGGAAATGTCGTCGGTGTTACCACTGACCCACTGGAGAGTGCCGCCGTTCATGGTGATGCTGCCGGTGGTACCCAACGCGCCCGTTGCAAACGAGAGGACACCCGCGTTCAACGACGTACCGCCGGTGTAGGTGTTGTTGCCGGAGAGCGTCAGGATGCCAGTGCCGTACTTGGTCAAGCTACCGCCGCCGCCATTGACCAACGCACTCGCGATGGTGAGATTATTGCCCAGTGTGTTGATAATCGCGCCGGCGGATTTGACCACGGTATTGATTGCAGCGGGTATCGTGAAACTGCCGCCTGCCACCAGCGTGCCGCCGTTGAAGTTCAGCGTCCCGGCCGCCGAGCCGCTGAGGCCGGTGAGCTGCAGCGCACCGCCGGTAGTGCCGGTACCGAGATTGACCCAGCCTGTTCCGGCGGCTGGAAGGTTGATTGTCCCGACAGACACCGAGCCGGTACCGCTCACAGTTAAAGTACCAACCGCTGATGCTCCGTTGCCACCGACGTAGAACACATCGTTGACAGCAACATTCATGACACCGCCGGACACATTCACCAGACCAGATGCGTTATTCCAGCCAATCCCAAATCCGTTGTTGCTGGAACCCTTGTTCCAGAGGAAAGTGCCGCCCGTCATGTTGAGAGTGCCGCTCGTGGTAGACCCAACGAACAGGGCGCCAGCGGAGCCGGAAATTGAAGCGTAGCCGCTAAAGTTCACCACGCCACCACCGTTAATGGTATCGCTGTTGCCATTACTATTCTGGAGCCAAGTACCGTTGATGTTGACGACTGCCCCGGCGCCACTGACGTTAAGTGTTCCCGAACTGTTCAATGTACCGGCCGATGCAAGTGTCAGAGCGCCACCGTTGACAGTGGTTTCGCCTGAGTATGTGTTGTTGCCGGAGAGCGTCAACGCGCCTGCGCCCGCCTTGGTCAAGCCGACCCCGGCGGCGCTGGACAACGTCGCATTGATGGTGACCGTCGACCCGGCGCCAACATTGATGACGCCGGTATTCGCCGTGGTGGTGCTGCCATCGCTGAGTGTAAGCGCGCCGCCGGTGAAGATCGGGCTATAATTGCTGCTGATGGACAGGCTGTTGGCAATCACGCCCGCCGGGTCAATGGTCACGGTAAAGGCGCCCGACCCGACGTTGCTGGCGGCGAAGATCGCATCGTCATTCGCCGACCAATCGTGGGTTGGTGTACCCGCAGAGTCATAGCTCCAGTCGGTGACTACTCCGGTATTCCAAGCTCCCGTCCCGGTCGTGCCCGGCGCCCAGTAGCAAGCCAGCACCCCTCCCACGCCGGTATAGTTCAAAACCAGTTTGCCGCTGGCACCTGAAGTGACATCGAGCGTGAAGGTGCCGACACCAGGGTTCGTGAAACTGCCTGTATTCAGCGAGAACGTCCCGAGCGAATTGTTCAGCGTGCCCGCTGTGAGGATTGTCCACGAATAATTGTTGTGCGCGTTCCAACCGCTAACAGCCGCCCCCATGCTGGAAATGTCGATGTTGTAGCTGCCGGAGTTGTGGAGCGTCAGCGCGCTCTGGTAAACCTGCTTGTCGAAGCAGCTGCCGGCAAAGCTGTCCTGGCTACCGACGCCGCTGACCGTTCCGACTTCCCACAGGTAATGGCCACCCGCCGTGAACGTGGCGTTATCGGTGAAGGTGAGGATACCGGGGCTGTTGCCGGGGCTGACGGTTCCGGCCAGCGTGGTTCTGCCGACAACGGTGCCGATGCCCTTCAGCGTCCGGCCGCTGTTCAAGGTGAAGTTGCCGAGTGCCGACACATCGAACACCGCGCCACTGCTGCCGGCGCTACCCACCGTGATCGTGGCGCTCTGTCCAATCGAACCGCCGCTGTCCAGCGCCAACGTGCCGCCGCTGATTGTCGTAGCGCCGGTGTAGGTGTTATCGCCGGAGAGCACGAGCGTGCCGGGACCGGCTTTGGTCAGGCTGCCGCTGCTGCCGGTGAGGATGGCGGAAACCGTCAGGTCCGCCCCGACGACAGTGTCGTTGACCGTGAAGGTTCTCGCCCCGGATAAAACGAAGTTGGGCGGATAGCTTCCGGTATCGGAACCGTAGTTGGAAATGCACGAGGCCGAGCTCCCGGCGACCGTCACGTCACCCACGAGGATGAAGGCACCACCGGAGTCCCAAGCGTTGTAAACGCCCAGTGTGCCGCCATTAAGATTCAGGTTGCCGAGGCCGGTGGAATGACCTTGCGTACCGGCGCCGGTGGCGGTTGAATTCTGCACCACGCCGCCACTATTGATCGTCAGCGTCTGGATTGAGGAGGCGGTAGCGCCGCTCGTATCGCCAAGCCAGTTGTTGATGCCACCGATGATGGCGCCGCCGTTGTTGACGGTGATCGTGTTCGACGCTGTCTTGGTTCCGAAAGCGTTGTAATCACCGCTGCCGCCGTCCTTGGCCGCAACGATACTGCCGTTGTCAACAGTTGTGCCCCCGGTGTAGGTGTTGGCGCCGCTGAGCGTGCCGGTGCCGGACCCCAACTTAATCAGGGAGCCTGTCTCCGAAATGACCCCGCCGAAAGTGAAATTCCCACCATTGTTTCCCACGTACAACGCGGCGCCACCGGTTGTGATTGCACCGCTGCCGTCCAAGCTGTCGATGGTGGTGGTATTGCCGACGGCGTAGAGATCCAGCGTGCCGCCAGAGATGACCGTAACGTCTCCATTATTGAATAATTGATTGGCGCCATTCATCCGGAGTGACGCGCCAGAGGTGATCGTGGTACCGCCGCTGTAGGATTTCAAACCAGTTTGGTAGGCTACAACGCCGCCCGCGGTAGTGGATGCGATGGTGATTCCGCCCACGTCCGACAAGGTCCCGGAAATAGTGAACAAGCCGCCGGGGCCGTAGGCGTCAAGGGTGGAAGTCGTCGGGACGTTGATATTTCCGCTGAGGGTAATCGATCCCGCGCCACCAGCATTGTTGCCATAGGCGTATTGAACAACTACAAGGCCTGTGCCACCTCTACCGACGGAGCCACTATTGGCACCACCGCCGCCACCGGAGTTTGCCATTCCATTCAAACCGGTATAGTTGTCCCCACCGCCACCCAAGCCGCGAACCCCTTGAGTGGCTGATGCTCCTCCTCCGCCGCCGCCACCGAAGGTATTGCTGTCTGTGGTGATGTACCCGGAAAGGCCGGTGATAAACGAGCTCGCGGTGCCAGTGCCGCCAGCACCACCGGTGGTATGGGTACCGGCGGGAGCGTTCGCTCCGATGGTGCCATCGCCGCCACCGCCACCGGCGGCCATACCACTGGGAACACCGCCAGCATTGCCGTTCCCGCTGGCCCCGCCATGGCCAGTGTTCAGGGTAGGCGTTCCTCCACCGACGGCGCTGGTAGTACCGAACGAACTTGTTCCACCAGCGGTGCCAAGCCCATCCTTGGCACCCGGCCCACCAGCGCCCACGGTCACTGACGTGGTACCGGAGTTAATCGACTGACTTGGCAGGTTTCTTACCTGGCCGCCGCCGCCGCCGGCGTTATAGAAAGTGCTTGCCTGCCCGCCGCCGGCACCGCCGCCGCCGCCGACGATGAGTTCATTGGCCGTAACACCAACAGGAATCACGAGGGAGCCACTCGATGTGAAGATATGGGTTACGCCGTTGGCATCTAAGCTCATCGTTCCACCTGAACCTATGTTGTCAATGGTGGCAAACACCGTGCCTCCGCCGAGAGTCAACGTGTTACTTATTGTCCGAACCGCGGTGGAAACAGCTGCAATCGTGAGGGATGATCCAGTGCTAAGGGTTAAGGTGGAGGATGGCGCTGTACTGCCGGTAAAGGCTCCACTGCCACTGTCCCACGTAATGCTCTCCGCATAGCCCGGCGTGACGACGGCGAGAGCAATCAAGAGATTGAGACCGAGGAACACTCCACGCAGCCACGCGCGTCCGCCTTGAAGATCTGAGTATCCAATCGAACACCGGAACGTGTCACGCAAAACGCGCCAGTCGCCCAATACTTCGTGACATTCCGAGACTATTCTTTCCTTGGACATTGGCTGTTGGCTGTTGGATATGCTATACTCGATATTCGAACCCTTTCGCGCAGGCTCTAAGCAGTAACGATTCAGTTGCGATCAAGCCGACCCTCACCCTAACCCTCTCCCTCCGGGAGAGGGAACTACTTTCTTCCTGATTGTAGTGACACACCATTTGGTGAGAGCATCGCGCGTCCCTCTTCTACCCTCTCCCGGTACGCCGGGAGAGGGCCAGGGTGAGGGTCCCGTGTGGCCTCATCTGAATCTTTTCCGTCTAAGTGCTAAACCGAACCTGCCAGTAGTTGAGGCACTCATTGCGCACCTCACTGCTTTGATTGCCGCAGTTCTTCAAACCCTTAAATTAAATACACCACCTTACGTTGTGGTATTGTCGCATATCCTGAGAACAGAAGGGAATGCACGAAATGACTTTTTTCATATACGAAATGAAAGTTTGTACACGGGGGGCGTTCTTTGTAATACCCTAACATTTGACCATTTATAAGGTTATTAACACACCTTGACGGAACGGCCGCGTTTCCGTCGGTATCGGCCACCTTCCGCCTTTAGATGATGCAATTCGCAAAGTGATTACACATCGCTCTCTGAAATATCCCGGCTGTACTTGGCAGAAATAATGAAGTTCTTCTGTGGATCAGAGGAACTGGACAAAGATGCGCATCAGGGCCTGGACATCCTTGAGATTGCCGCACAAAACTTGATGAACCACCAAACGATCAACGTCCAGATAATCATGCACGAGCACATTGCGGAAGCCGATCATGCGAATCCAAGTTTCACGCAGTTCCTCACCAAAGTAACCTTTTTCGCAGAGCAGGCGAGGGATGTCGCTGGCTGAGTCAACAACTCCCAGGTTCAAGTCGGCCACGAGGTGCCCGCCGATATCGTTCAACGCTTCGATCGTGAGTTGCAGGAAACGCTCCGCGCTACCGTATTTCTCGGGATCGGCCAGAAATTGTTCCTTGGGGTATCGCTGGATCGCCTTAAGGATCGCCAGATATTCCTCCATTTTCCCGAGTCGTTTGTGAATGACATCAGGCCGCACCATGGAGAATCCTTTCCTTGAGGGCCTGCCGTTGGATGGCCAAGTTCGGCAGGATGTCGAAATACATGCGCACGACGCGGGAATAGAAGGATCCATGGTCAAATTCCGGGCGGCGGAAGAGAATTTGATTAAGCCGGACGGCTTCATGCTGGAGCACCATGTTATCGTGGTCGAGAAACGTGAGGTCGATGTTCTCGAATCCATCCCTTGCGAGATCCGCCAAAATGTCCAGTTTCCTTCTGCGGGCTTGCTGTCCGCGCATCGACACCACCGCCAGATCATAGTCGCTATCCGGACGCGCCGTTCCGGTTGCCCGTGAACCGAATAAGTAGACGGCGGCTACTTCGGAATATTTCCCGAAAACGCCTTGCAATTTCATCGCGATGGTTGGTTCGAGTGCCATTTTTAGAAAATATCACAGCCCCATGCCGGAGGCAAGCCTGACAAGACGAATGTTGATCCGTTTCTGACCATACAAATTGACATCGCATAGGACGCAGGTTAATAGGCTGAAGACTGAAGACTGTCAGGAAATTCGCATCGTTCTACATAATTAGAGCCTGTTCGAAAAGGTGCTACCGACCGAATATCCAATAGCCAACAGCCAAATCCAATGTCTTGAATAGCAAAGTCTGCGGTCCGGACATTGGACATTCCGTGCTGGTTAATTGGATATTCAGTCGCCCAACTCTCCAAGTCGATCCATCCGTCCAAACTCTTTCGATTCCCGGATCTGTCAAACTCCGGGAGCCTCCCCGGCAGAGCCGGGGGAACTCCTATGAGTATTGGAGCCTGCTCGAAAAGGTACAGGTAGGGCGAAGCCTCTGGCTGAGCCGGAGCAAATGAATGCCCTTGTGTAGTGCCAAGAGAGAACTTCGTTCACTTCTGTCGCATTTCGAGGCCGATACTTGCTCCGGCTCGGCGGGGACGCCTCGCCCCACCCATGAAGGCCCTTTTTTTTCAGCGCTTCTGTTTCAAATACCTTTTCGAGCAGGCTCTGATCAACCTCGATGTCATTTACGATAGCCAGGGTTATTGAATTCGTGTTTTACCTTCAGCCTTCAGTCTAAACCGCTTCAGCCTTGGCGGCCCTCTGGGACGCCAGTGAATCGACATTGGAGATGTGGCCATAAAGGACCACTCAGGCCACTTTCCCTTTGGCTGCGGCTGCTTTCCTTATCCCTTGCGCGCCTATTCGCCGGCGATCTTCACTGAATTGATCTTCCTGAGGTCTTTGCACCCGACGGCCTGTACAACGGCATCGGCCGAAACCAGCCACGGACGCACATCCGGCTTCAGGAATCCGATGCTCACGTTCTTGAAGACGATGCCTCTCGCGTAGCGGACATAGAATCCGTACGCCGGCGTGTCGCCGAATATGTTGGATTGCGGATAATCGGCGTCCCGCTCCGGGGGCCGATCCGGCACCGACCTGCGCCCGCCTGGCATTTCCACGTAAAGATTCTCCAGACGAATCGCGCCTATCGCGGCGGTGGAAATGCCGGCGATGGTGCAGGATGGCGCCGTCTGTCCATGCGTGGCGAGCACGCGTATGTTCTCAAGAACAACCTCGTCAATGGATCCCGGCGCTCGAGATCGCTTCCCGAGACGGATGAATATCGGCTGTGCGGTACGATAAAGGTCCAGTCCCCTGACAATAACATTCCTCACCGCCGAGCCATCGACCGACTCAATGCACAGGCCGCCGTACCTGGCGCCTGTCACTGTGTTGTCGAGGATCCGGATGTTCTCTATCGGCCCGCGGCTGGCGGTGCCGATCTTGATCGCGTTAGCGTGGAAGGAACGAATCGTATTGTTCCGGATCGTGATGTTCGACAGACCCTTGAGTCCGTGACTCTTCAGGCAGATGCCGTCGTCTTCTGATTCTACACGGCAATTGCGGATGAGCACGTCGGAACAGTCGCATATGTCCATGCCGTCAAGGTTTTCACACACCGGAGGCGCGAAGACCTGTACATTTTCGATGGTGAGCCGTGAGCAGTGGTCATATACCTGCGTCCACATCCTGGGATTCCGAAACGTCAGGTTCCGCACGGCAATATTGGCGCCGTGAAAGATCCGCAGCAGCGACGGGCGCTCGGACTCATGGCCGTCCATTTTGACGAACTTGCCCTGCCCGTCAATGACGCCGCCTCCATCGAGGATGAGTCCTTCGACCTTGTCGGCATAGAGCACGCTTCTGCGGATAGCGTAGGCCACTGTGCCACGGGTGTCTTCGGGAACCAGGATCGGATAGTCCTCGGCACGGGTCCCGCCCAGGAGTACCGCATCCCGGCCGACATAGAAGGTCATGCCCCCTTTCAGCCGAAGCTGCGCCGTGAGGAACGTGCCTTTCGAGAGCAAGACGCTTCCGCCGGTGCCGGCACAGGCATCAATCGCCTTCTGGATGGCTATTGTATCATAAGTCTTCCCATCCCCCGCCGCCCCGTAGGCACGTACATCACGAATCGGTCTTGGCGGTGGCGCAATGACGAACTTGACCTGGCTCATCTTCGCGGCAGGCACCAAAGGATCAGGAGCCGCCACCGCCATGATGCAGCATAGAGCGGCGGGAATCGTAAATACTATCCCGCCCAACAACCGCCCATATGAAATTATCACGTCCATGGGAGCCGGATGTCTTCTCATTTCTTCTTCCGGACCGGCTCCTCCGCGGTGCTGATCGGGGCGATGCCCATCGCCGGGCCGTTCAATTCAAGTTTCACCACTGTGTCAACTGCGCCCCTGTCGCCAGGCGCGACCGTGATGCGCAACGCGCCTGCGGTCTGCTCGACCTTCACCGCGCCACCGGTCAGCAACGCGCTCGTGGTCACCTTATTCGGCAACGCCGGAAGCGTCACGGAGTCGCCCTTCCATTTGAGGATGTGGAGGTAGACCGTGCTGCCCTTGCGGGTACTGCCGCCCCATTCGCCGGGCTTGAAGGGACCGCCGCGTGTTCCGTAAATGGACTCGCCGTTCTTCTCCAGCCATTTACCGACCCGCTGGAGCCGGTCGGCTTCACGGGGATCGATCTGCCCGGTCGCCATCGGCCCGACATTCATAAGCAGGTTGCCGTTGCCGCAGGCGCAACGAACAAGGCGCTCAAGACATTCTTCGTAGGGAATGACGGTCGTCGTAAAGCCGTGCCACGACCAGAAGCCGGTGAAGGTCATGCACGATTCCCAGTCGCGTTCGAGATCGAAGCTGCCGAGACGCTGCTCCGGCGTACTGAAGTCGGCCGGGACACAACATCTGTCGTTTATGACGATATCGGGTTGAATTTCGTAGATCATCTTGATCAGGTTCTTTGCGTCCCATGCCTCGGCCGGCAGGTATTCGTTGTCGAAGAAGATCAGTGAAATCGGTCCGTACTTCGTCAGAAGCTCGCGAACCTGGTTCTTCATGAAGTCGTTGTATTTCTTCAGGTCCTTGTCGGAATAGTCCGGATGATGCCAGTCTCGCTGGGAATAGTAGAAACCAAACTTCAGACCGGCCCGTCGTGTTGCAGCCGCCATCTCGCCCAGGATATCCCGCTTGAAAGGCGTGTTCATCACGTTGTAGTCGGAAAACGCGGTGTCATACATCGAGAAGCCGTCATGGTGCTTGGAGATCATGACGATGTACTTCATGCCAGCCTGCTTGGCCTGTCCAACAATCCTGTCGGCGTCAAACATGCCGGGATAGAAGGATTTGTGCAGATTGTCATAGACTTCGCGCGGCACCGCCGGCAGGAACCAGCTCACGCGCCAGTCCCAGGGCTTGGTCGTGAAACCGCCGCGATCAGGACGGGGATTCGGACGGAGGTTCTCGCCGTTATCATCGTAGAACTGTTTGCTCCAACTGATCTCGCTGGCCGCCAGACTTGACGGATCCCAGTGGATGAACATCCCGAACTTGGCGTCCCGCCACCAGTCGAGCCGGCGTTGCGAGGCCTCGGACTTGTCAGCCCGTTTGGGCTTCTGGGCATCGTCCCAGAATTGATCGAACGATTTGTCGGCGGCGGAAGCAGTGCTGATCACTGTCATAAGCGCTATCATTGAGAGCAACTTCATGTGGTATCCTTTCCCTTCGTTTCGTTTCTCTTCTTTCAGCAGGAAACCAAAGCGGTTTCCTCATCAACGTACTATTATGATCGTCTCGGAGCCATTTTTGAATACTATTCGACTGTTAGCAACATCGTTTTCGGCTAGAAACATACCCGTTGCGCCCGGCACGGTCAGACGAATACTCGACGGGCCGGAGTAGGTCGCGTAGATAAAGAGGACCTTGCCTTCCATCTCCACAGTCCCGATGCTGCTCAAGTTCAATACCAAGCTGTTAGGAAGAGTGAGGAGCCCACTAGCGGCGACCTGATCGTCCGTTGAATCCCAGTCCAGCGCCGCATCGTGCGCTACCGTCAGGTTACCGCCAACGTGCAGCGTGCCGGCGCCGTCCGTGCCCGGAGTCAATGCCGCGCCGGTCTCAACCGCAACGGCACCGCCAACGGTGCCGTTGCCGCCCAGCCTGGCGCCGGTCTTGACGGTGACAAGCCCGCTTCCCGTGCCCGAACCACTGGTGTTGTTGACCAACAGCGTGCCCGCGCCGATGGTCGTGCCTCCGGTATAAGAACTGGAGGCAGACAGCGTCAGGCTTGTTCCGGCGCCGCTCTTGATCACGGCGCCGAGGCCGCTGATGCCGCCGCTCAACGTCTGGGAAAGAGAACTGTTGTACTGGAACGTGCTTGTGCCTGCCGTGAGCCCGATGACGCCGGCACAACTGCCGCCGTTCAGTTGGCCCGCGCCGCCGATGGTCAACGTGCCGCCGTCGATCGTAGTGCCGCCGGTATACGTGTTAGCGCCGGTGAGAGTCAGCCCGCCCGACCCGTTCTTCGTAATGCCTTTCCCGGCCGTGCCAAGCAAAAGATCCTGATTGATCGTGATGTTGTAGACATCGGTGTCGATGGTGCTGTTGTTCATGATCGTGGCGGACGTCAGGCCCTGCATGAAGGTGGCTGTATTGTTGCCGGCGCGCAACGTGCCGCCGTTGAAACGGAAGGTGGAACTTCGACCAGCGCCGGTCGTGCCGGCGATTGAACCGGCCTCAAGGGCGCCACCGTCGAGGCTGATGGTGACAGCGGTGTTGTCCTGAGAACCCATGCTTATGGCCCCGGTAATGGTTAAGGAACCGGCGTTCTGAATGGTTATGAACGTTGTCGTGACGCTGCTGCCACCGGTGCCATCGTTATACAACGTCGTGGCAGTCATGGACCCGCCACTGATCGTCAAAGTGCCGACTCCTCCGCCGACGGTGGCATTACACGCGTTGTTCAAGCGAATTGCGCCTAATGTGGCTTGGCCGGCGATCATGTTGTAAATGCCGTCGGATGCGTACCGCGCCAATAGCATGGCGGGACCACCCGCAACGACGCCGCCGTTCTGCGTGAAAGTACCAACCGCACTGGTGCCGCCCCAACCGGGGCCAATGTAAGTGGTGCTGTGCAAGGTCCCGCTGTTAAGGATCATCGTGCCGCTGCCGCCGTTACCCATTACAAAATAGCCACCACCGATATCGATTGTGTTGGTGCCGGAGTTCACAACGAGGAAACCGCCATTGCCGGAAGTGCCAACCTGCATATTAGCGGTAGTCGAAGCGCTGCCGGTGAGGGTGAGTGTGCCGGCGCCATTCTTGATCACCTGCAACATCTTACTTGTGGCGGCGGCGCCCCCGAAGTCGCCGCTGAACGTGTCGTTCCCCGAGACAATGTTCAAGTACATGGTCGACACGCTGCCGTTGCCGCCGACCACACTGCCCTCCGAGCCGGCCGTATTCAGCCAGGCCAATGACTGATTGCGCGCGGCCGTAGCATCGCCGATGATCAACTTGCCGGAGGTGCCCGTGCCGCCCAGGGTCACGGTCCCGGTCGTCGGCAGCCGGTCATTGCCGCCGCTAATCACGATCGCACCGTTCTGGATTGCCGTGGCACCGGAGTAAGTATTGGCCCCGCTGAGCGTCAGTGTGCCCGTGCCGATCTTGTTCAGGCTGAGCGTGGCGTTATCCGTGATCGAGCCGGAGAACGAACCGTCCGAGTTGAGGTAACCGACGGTAAGCGTGGAGACGCTGGTGGCGTGGCTGTTGTACACCACTCCGTTTCCGTACAGGCCGTTGAGACTGGTGACGGCAAAACCGGCCAGATCCAAGGTGCCGTTGTCGTAGAGGTCGCCTGCGCCGGTGGTGCTGTACGGCAAGACGCTGCTCATGCCGACCTTCAGTGTGGCCCCGCTGTTGATCGTGGTGTCGCCGTTGTAGGTCTTCGCAGTCGTGTTGTACAGCACGACACCGCCAGCACTGTCCGAAGATGCGATAGTGATTCCGCCCGCTCCAGTCATCGCGCTCTTCACGATGAACAAGCCGCCGTCCCCATACGCGTTCAGGGTCGAGGTACTCTGGACATCGAAGGCCCCGGTAAGGGTTCCCACCCCATAAGCGTACTGGATGACCACGATACCTGAACCGCCTGCACCGCCGGCGCCCGGGTTAGTGGTCCCCCCCCCGCCGCCACCACCACCGCCAGTATTGGCAGTGCCCGCGGTGCCGTCGGCGCCACCATTCCCGCCGCCACCACCGCCGCCGCCGCCGGCACCCGGGGTGCCATTATTCACAGCACCGCCGCCACCGCCGCCATACGTTGCCCCGGTAATGTTTCCAGTGGATCCGCCGCCGCCACCGCCACCGTGGTTATTAGAGGCATTGCCACCGCCGCCACCGTTGCCGCCGCCACCGCCGCCGCCGTAGTTTCCTATACCCGTGGCAGTTACGAGACCGTTTCCGCCCGCATTGCCGTTTCCACTGGTCGCGCCGTTGTAGTTCACAGCCCCATTACCGCCGTTGGCGGTACTTCCATTGAAAACCGTATCGTTACCATTGTGTTGCGCACCGACACCGCCGCCGACGGTAACCGCGAGAGTTCCGGCACCAAGAGTCTGGCTCGTTAGATTCAGAACCTGCCCGCCACCGCCGCCACCACCCGGGCGTTGATTGACGCTATTGCCGTTGCCACCCCCACCGCCGCCGCCAACAAGAAGCACACTGGCCCCGGTGACCGTCGTTGGAAGAGTGAGGTTGCCGGAACTGGTGAAGGTATATCGCACGTTGCCGCCGGATATTGTGCCGCTTCCTCCGCCCCCAATCGCGGCGGCGTAATCTTGACAACTGCTCACCGTCCCGCCTTTCAAGATCATGGCATTCGCAAGTGACCATGCGTTATCCGCGATCACAAGCGAGCCACCGCTATTGACCGTGACCGTACCGCTTCCAAGGGCATTCAACGATGCGACGACCAATGCGCCGTTATTGACCGTGGTGCCGCCGGTGTAGGTGTTGGAACCGTCGAGGGTCAGCGTGCCGGCCCCGTCCTTGGTCAGCGACCCGCCGCCGCCAGTGGTTCCGACTATTGTCAGCCCACAGGAGGCGCTGACGCTGAACGTCCCCGCGCCGTTGAGCGTTACAGGACCGGCCCATGTGCTGCCGGTACCCGAGGTGGCGGCAACCGTCGCGCCGTCATTCCGAATCAACGTCCATACCGGCGCCGCCGACAGAGCATAGAAAGACAGTCCCGCTCCGCTTTGCACCGTCAACTTGTTCGCCGACGATCCGGCCAGGTCTGCACCAAAAGTCAAATTCAGTATCCCGTCTTGAACATCTATACTGCCGGGATTGCTGACGTCGGTGCCGATCAAGCCGACATAGTTGACGCCGGTCTTGGTGAGATTGTGGCTGCCCATATCGAGGCTGTTATTACTGTTGCCTGGACCTCGCACATCCCAGCGCTTTGTGCCGCCAATCGTGGCGTTGCCCGCCAGAACCAGTCGCTGCACGGCATTGATCTGCTGGTTGGCGCCGTTGTTCACCAGAGCCCCATTGCCGCCGACTCCCGTGCCGGAAAAAGTGATGGTTTCGCCTCCCAGATTCAGGGCGTCGGTGCTCAGTGTTCCGCCGAGATCAACAGTGGCGCCGCCTGCAACCAATGTGCCGGCAGTAATGGTGCCGAACGCCGCATTGTTCTGCGCAACCACCGTTCCGGCGCTGATCGTCGTCGCGCCGGAATAGGTGTTCGCACCGGCAAGTGTCAGCAGACCGTTGCCGCTCTTGGTCAGGCTGCCGGTGCCGTAGAGGATGCCGGACAGTGTGAGGGTACCGCCGGACTGGCTGACATTCATCGTGCCTCCGCCCGATAAGGTCATGCCATTGTTCATGGTGACCGTCACGGTACCCAATTGCTGGATTCCGCCGCTCAAGGTCAGTGTCCCGCCGGTGCCCTGGCTGATGGCGTAAGCCGCCGTGCTGGAGGTAAACGTCAAACCGCCGACGGACGTGAATGTGCCGGTATCCAATGCAGGGCCGCTGGTTCCGCTGGCACCGAAGGTCAGTGTGGCGCCGTTGGCCGGATTCCCATCGGGATTCCAGTTTGCCGGTGTGCTCCAACTGCCGCTGCCGCTCGTTGCGCCGCCGTCCCATGAGCCCGAGGCTGCATGCGCCCGGTTGGCGATAAAAAGACCGATAGTCAGCGCGCCGACCAGCGCTCTGCCGGAACGAACTGTCTTACGCTTCATGAGAGCACCTTTCCGGAATCACAAAGGCACTACTAGCACCATTTTCGCTATGACTATTGCACATACTGCGAGTAGAAAGGAATGGACAGACTGACGATTTTCATATACAAAATAGCAAGCAGCATAAGATCATGAAAGACTATTTCATCTACCTTCCCTACAGGCAGGAGGAAAACCCTTGGGGTTGCACGTGCATCAGTACGGGCTACCAGAGGGTCCGCGTCGGCAGTCCCTATCCGCCTGCGCAACATCCTTTAGACCATCATTTCTCGTGGTCCGAGGGCCGTATTCTGCACACCTATACAATCGTATACATCACCGAGGGATCAGGCTTTTTCGAGTCCGCCCCGCTCATGCGGCGAATCCGCGTCAGGGCGGGCACGGTATTCGTGCTGTTCCCGGGAGAGTGGCATCGTTATGCGCCCGACCCTCTGACCGGGTGGGTTGAAAACTGGATCGAGTGTAGCGGACCGGCTTTCGACCTCGCGATGACGTTGGGCATCATCAACCCTAAGAAGCCGGTATTCCGAATCGGCCTTGACCCGAACTTGATACTGGCATTCGATCACTGTCACTCACTTGCGCAGAGGAATGCGCCGGCACACCAGGCAGCTCTGTCCACCCTCGGTCTGCACATCCTGGCGTTGCTTGAACAGGCCGGGCAATCGTCCAACAGGATCCATCGGGAAACGAACAACATGATCGGGAGAGCCCACATGCTGATCACCGAGCGCTTTGATCAGCCACTCAAAATGCGGGAATTGGTCCGGGAATTGAAGGTGGGATACTCGCAATTCAGGCAGATCTTCAAGAAGAACACCGGAATGACCCTCAAGCAGTACCACCTGCAGGTGCGCATGCAAAAGGCCCAGAACCTGTTGACCAACACTTCAAAGACTGTGAAGGAGATTTCCGAACTGCTCGGCTTCACCTCACCCTACCACCTGTCAAAGCAGTTCAAGACCCTTACCGGGTTCGCGCCCATGCACTGGCGCGCCCGGCTCCATCACCCGGCGCCGGGCCGTGATGCTGCCCGACGACCAGGCGTCCTGACCGGAGACTGATTATTGCACATCCTACTTCTTTGCAGGCAGGCCATAATAATTACAGCGTGCCTTATCTTCAGCCACTGTCACCACAGCACAATCCGGAACTTTGTCTCCGGCGTAGAGTACTGCTTCCTGGCCTTTGGCGAGAATCAGGTCATATGCACCTTCCCCGGCAGGCTTCATCGGAACGGTGCAATTAACCTTACCCTCCAGCCCGGGCCGTATCCTGCATGGTTCGCCGGCAAGGCTTTTGACACGTACCCATCGCGTCTTGCCGTCCTTGCGGACTGAACTGACAAGAAATGCGCCCTGCGTCCTCAGGTTATGGAACGACACATCCTTCCATATCGCCGGCACGCCTGGAAAAACACGTATGCGGTCGCCCCAACTGCTTAGAATCATATCATTGAGCGAAGCCGCTGCAGAGAGTGGAGTTTCAATACACGGCCCTGCTTCAACATAGAGCGTGTTAGGCGGAATTTTCGTGTCGAGGAGTTTGTTGAGATACCTGGCTGCCTCATCACCCTCGCCAAGCAACGCCGAGATGGATGCCGCACCGGTATAGGAATAGCCCTGCAGCCTGGTCGGCATTCCCATCCAGTGCTTGAGCGATTTGACCACAAGCGCCCTGTTCTCAGGCTGTTCAAGAGTCATTATATAAAGCGGATATATCATGAGCAGATGGGAATAGTGACGGTGAGATACGGCAAAAGGAACAGAAGCAGAAATCATCAATCCATTCTTATCCTGCGGATATGGCGTCAGTCTTTCCAGAGTTTCTTTCCACTGCTTAGACTGAGGATCATTGATTTTCAAGCGTTCGCAGGATTCAAGAAGCGTCTGCAGTCCCCAACGCAACAGCGACAGGTCAATATTGCAGTCCGGATTCGGTTTGGGCTGATTGTCATACTCCGGACTGAGCCCCTGAGTAATGTGCAGCTTGCCATCAGACCCTTCTTTCAAAAGGTGCAGATAGTAATTGATGCTGCGTTTCAGCATCGGAAACAGTCTGTCACGCAGCATCTGCTCATCCATGCAGTAGCGATACTGAAGCCAGTAATTGTGCATTGCCCACGGTAGATTGCAAAGCTCGGATCCGACAGCTCCTTTGCAATCATAGCCCGAGGTCCGGTTGACAGCCGCGGAGTCGCCCTTGAATTCCTTCGCATTGTCTGCCAATGCAACGGCACCATTGTCGATAAGCTCACAGAGTGATTGACCCAACTCCAGCCTGTTGCCGGTCAACTGGGGCCAGTAAGCGAGCTGGATATTGAGGTTCCACCATATCATCGCCCATGGCGTGCTTCTAAACCACGGACCCATCAAATCCATAGCAGGCCTGCCGGGTCTGGTTGCGCTTGCCATCTTGTACATCTGTATATAGTAGAAACTCTCCATCCGCGTATCAGGGATGGAGACAAAACCTTCCGGCCAGAACTTGTGCCACCAGTCGCGGTGCGAATCGGACAGCGCAGTCAGACCGACTCCGGCGGCTTTCCGGACAGCTTTTACAGACTCGGTCCGTGCCGCTGCCTCGTCACTTGAATACCCTACGCTCGCATAAACCACAGTCCTCTCTTTGTCCTCTTTTACGATCTTCCAGGCGGTCGCATGACCGCCCGCGGGTTTCAAAGGCTGAAAACTGATTTGTATGTCACCTTCGTTTGCCGACACCGGAGGAACATTCTTTTCGTCTTCGCTCAGACCTTCTTTCTTGAAAATCTTTCGGGTGTTCGCTGCCAGGCCCGGCTCCCAGATCCATGTCACTTTTTCTCCGCCGCTGACCTTGGTCTCAAACACATTCACCATCTGGTCAGTGTGGGTGAAAGTGCGGATCCCTATCTCACCCTTGTCTGTCTTGATCTTGCCGACCAGCTCCGCATTCCAAAGATCCAGCCGCATTTCACCGCCGGTTATTCGTCCAACAGGCCTCAGAACCAGATCCCCTAGAGGAATGCGCATGTTACGAAACGCGACATCCGACCGGCCCATCTGCCATTTGAGTGAACGGCCTTTGTCGCCGGTAAAGACCATCGACCCCATCAATCCGTTTCCCATAAAGGCAGCCGATTCAAAGCGGTCGGGCAGTTGTTTCCACACCATGTCGTGCCTCGCCATGAACTGCTTCCAGTTCACTTGGTCGACCACCTGCGCGTTCAACGTGCGGACAAACAGGAGACTCAGCATCAATATTCTTTTCATTCTTCAGCCTTTGTTAAAAGGGTATGTTTCATGAAGTCTGCTCACTCCATATCCGACCGGAAAGGAGTAGCCGGCAAACCTTCGCTGTTATAGAGATTCACATCCGGCACTGTCGCCCAACCATAACGAACTGCAACCGGTTTCGCCACCGTTGTGCTGCTCACAACGACGGTCTCCCCTTCTATTTTGGCAACAGCCGGCACGAATTTCTTGTCCGCTCCCGCAATGGTAAACCCTTTCAATTCGCCACCCTTCGCCGCCAATCCCCTAGCAACGTGGGTGAACTTCAGCACAGCCTTGCCGTCATGAATCATCTGGGAGGCGAACACCGGCCCGCTGTACTCGATTCTCTCGCCATAGGCAATGGCGCGGGCGGCAAGAGCAAGACGTGCGCCGACAGGCTCCTTGTCACGCGGATGGATATCGTCGGCTTTTCCGAAGTCCGTGATGACGGCCATCGCTGTGTGTGGAACATGTTGCCATGTGTACAATTGCGCCTCACGGATCTCGGGAACCATGTTCTGATGCGGCGCAATCTGCACAAACAGGAACGGCATCCTGGAATTGTCCCATGCTTTCCGCCAGCACTTGATCATCGCGGGAAACAGAGTCTCATACTCCTTGGCACGACCTGCGTTGGATTCGCCCTGGTACCAGATCGCACCTTTGATGGCGTACGGAACCAAAGGCGCGATCATGCCGTTATACAGTGCCGCGGGGCGATTGGGACTCTTGGACGGGTCGCCTTCTGGGCGCGGAGCGCGAGGAGCCGATTTGCGTTCGGCTTTGGCTTTGGCAAGGACCGCCTTGTACTTTTCGGATGCGGCTTTGTTTCGTTCGGCCACCTTGACGGGATCGTACGCGGCAATCTTCTTATCCCAATCCTCGATCAATTTCTTCAAGCTCGGATCGGCTTCAAGAGTGTCCTTTGCCGTCCAGGACTCTGCCGGGGTACCGCCCCAGGAACTGCTGATCAAACCCACCGGGACCTTGCGCGCTTTTTGCAGATCGCGTCCGAAGAAATAGCCGACCGCGGTGAATCGCGCGACGTTGGTCGGGGCGCACGGAACCCAGTTGCCGACGACGGTATTCGTTGGCCTCTCAGCGAACAGTTTCGGAACTTGAAACAGCCGGACTTGCGGATTCGACGCCTGAGCGATGTCCTGCGTGGCGCGCGCGGTGTTCTGCATAATCCACTCCATGTTCGACTGGCCGCTGCACACCCAGACTTCGCCAACAAGCACGTCATTGATCTGGACGGTGTTCTCTCCTGTGATGGTCATCGTCCGCGGCGTGGCGCTCGCCGTCAACGGTTTCAACCTCACCATCCACTGCCCGTTCCTGGCCGTGGTCGTGACAGTCTGCCCGGCAAACCTGACGGTCACCTGCTCCCCGTCTTTCGCCGTCCCCCAAACCGGTGCCGGCTGGAGCTGCTGCAGCACGGCGCCGCCGCAAAACAAGGCGTGAGGTTTCACTTCCGCCATCGCCGTCCAACTCGCCAAAACCCCGGCCGCCAAAACAACCAACAATCCATGTCTCATGATGATTTCCCTTCTTGATATTCGCGAATCCCATCCGGTAACAACCCATGTCGTCAATGATCTCATAGCATCCCGTTCACTAGCGTCCCATAGGACGCAGGTTGATAGGCTGTAGGCTGAAGACTGTTAGTACATTCGCATCATTCTGCATAATCAGAGCGCATCCGAAAAGGTGCTGCTGACCGAATATCCAATAGCCAACAGCCAAATCCAATGTCCAAAGTTGGAATACTCTCAGTATATCGCGAAGCATCAAACACTGACGTGCATTTTGATTGCCAAGTTCCGATGCTCGGTTGGACATTCCTTGCGCGCCGGGGCGTAGCATCCTGCGAAGCCTGGTTGGTTGTTGGATATTCAATCTCAAAGGGAAACAATACCTTTTCGAGCAGGCTCTAATTAAGCTCGATGTCATTTACGATAGTCCCTGGTTATTGAATTCGTGTTTTACCTTCAGCCTTCAGTCTAAACCGCTTCAGCCTTGGCGGCCCTCTGGGACGCCAGCGCATCCCGTTGATAATGAATCGCTTTCCCAGCGGTACGGGCACACCGCGGAAAGATTCACAAACCCTTCGGCGGATGACCTTTCTTATCTTGAAGGTATTCGTGCAGAGCCGGACGTTTCTTTTCCGGTACCAGCTCGTCCCAATCCGTCAACGGCTTAACTTCCGCGACAGGTTCTGCAGTCCTCAAACGCATGGTCACAATCTCCTGCGGACGCACAGGGAACTTGTATGTCGGGCCGGCGGCGAGATTCCGCGCATGGCCGCCAAGCAGGTCCGTCAACGCGGCGCTCTTGTGGGGAACGTTCACCGTAACCTCCGCATTTCCAGCAAAACCGAGACATTCAACAAGACGCAGCTCGATGTCAGCCCCGTCGCGGCGCATGACCTCTGCAATGATATTGCCGGAGGTCTTCACAAATGATTCAGACTTACCCGAAGAGCATCCTTCCACCGCAACCGGCGGGCAGTTGTATTCCCATGCCATCTGAGGGACGCGTGCCGTGGCCCAGTCGGTATCGTGCGCAACCAGAGCATACTCAAACTTGTGATGTCCCTTTCCGCTCAACCATGCGTTCGGATAACCGTAATACTTGTCGGTCGCGTTGTAGAGATATATCACCGGGGTATTTCCATTGATCTCGCGTCCGCTTAGTCCGCGGTCAAACAGGGCAAGCCCGCCCTTGCCGGGCGATGAATAATCGCTCCACCGTACAGCCGGTGTAATACCCTGAATCCAACCGTCATCACGTGAAAAGCCGAATGGAATACCACGGCGGATTTCCGCCGGTGTCCCGGCAAGCGGGAACTCGGCAACAACAACCGTGAGATCAGTTATATCTTTCATCTCGGTGGTAAAATCAATTCTCGGATACTCTTTGTTGAACCGGGTCACGCGGACCGACTCAAAGAATGCGCTCCTGACTTCCACCGTTATGGCCACGGAACTTTCGGTGGCGGTAATTACCGCCTTCTGTTCGCTCGAACTGCCAAGTCGCGGGCGCTTGGGACGAGCCTCGCAAAAGTCCCCGGGGTCTCCCTTACCGACACGTTTCTCCGCAACAAGAACATTTGCCGGCCCGCCCAGCATCTCGCGACCGGACGGCTTCGTTTTCAGACTGACAAGCGCGCCGGACACTTCATCTATGCGGGCTGAATAGAATTTCGTTTCAATACTCGTCGGCGCTTTTATTGGCAATGCCTTTTCCGTTTCCTGCGCCGGACCGACACCGCAGGCAGGGAGCGGAATATCACTGCGATCCCAGTTAAGAGGGTTGAAGAGAACAACATTGTCACCAGCACCAGTCAATTTGCGCAGTGCATCTGTTGACGCGGAGGCGCTTTGTTTTTCGACCCACTCAAAACGATCCCTGACGTCCCATGAAGTCTCATGTTCAAAAACCATGCCGCCGGCGGAACCCCAGAGCGTATTGCGGTCCATATTCAGCAGCATCTGCAACCATGAATGATAAAAGGGCTGAGCCGGATATACAAAGTCGGTTTTCAGACTCGCAATAGTTGCCATGGTCTCTGCCGCCTGCAATGCATGTTCGTCGCGGCGATACCATGATTTCACACGCGGACACTCGATCCAGAATGAATCAAATGTGTAACCGGTTCCAGCTCTTACAACCGGAAGATCGAGCTTGTCCGCCTTCAGTGCGTCCACATATTTCGAAAACGTTGAGAATTTCACGGAAACATCGGGGCGGAATGATTTCCATTGTTTCAGAAACTCACTCGGATTTTCCAGGCGCCGCGGCGCAAGCGAATAATCGCCTTTCCCGCCCAGGAACAGAACCGGCGCGCCGTCAGGAGCTCTTGCGGCCTTTGCGGCAATGCTACGTTCGACGCTCTCAAGATTGTTTACGGTCAATTTGTTGGTGGCCCCCATTACCATGGCGAAGTCGGCATAACTGCCGGGTACAATCGTCAAGATGCGGGAACCATCAGGCGAATCCGACCAGAAAGCGGTTTTCTCTCCACGACTGCAACGGGTATAGATCAATGCATCAAGTCCAAGCAGTTTACAGATTTGCGGCATCTGGTCATGCGTTCCGCAAACATCAATTGCCCAGCAGAACCTTGGTCTTGCGCCCATTACCTTATCCTGCCATCGCAATCCCTCTATGCCCATTTTCGCCAGCGCCTCGCCGCCGGACAGGTTAATGGTTGGCTCGAGAAAGAAAGCATTCGGCAGCTCCACTCGTCCTTCCTTGATCCGGTCCTTAAGCTCTTCAAATCGCTTCGGCTGAAAATTACAGATGGCAATCATGTTGTTGCATTCTGAAAGAACGAACTCATAGTTTGCGTCATCACGGACACGGTCCAGGTGATCAAGGTATGAATTCGCGCAATAGTTGCGCTCCACCGACCAGTTTGCAAGCCACCCGCAACTTGCCGGATGAAAATTGGGAACGACATAGACCGGAGGCAAGGGTTTGGATTTAGCCGAAACCGGTTTGGTGGTTGCACCATTAGCCACGACAAGAAAGCCCATCATCACCTGCAGACAACACACAAGGAAACGTACCATTGTCACCTCCCATGATAAGAAATCACCTTCATGAAGTAACTCGCGCACACTCCGCCGAGACCAACCGGAACGTAAGGGGCATCATCCCTTGTCACATTACACAAATCCGGAAAGGCACTACCGGATTCAGATACTGTTCTAATTTCATTATTGCAGATCCCGTACATGGAAAGGAATAGACATAATGACGGTTTTCATACACAAAATGATACCAAAAACTACGGAGTATGGAGGGAAGTACAAGCGACACGCCAGGTGTATTTAACCTAAATAGAGCAGTTGGATATCCAGAGTGTGACTGACACAGAGGCAGATGTCTATTGCGCCACGCCAACCCGGTAGAAGCGGGTTGTTACGGATAGCGTGGAAGTGTCGTCAAACGCTGAGATGTTGCTGTAGACAGTGGATAGCGGACCGTTGCCTTCCCAGGACTGGTTGGTAAAAGCCGCCGTCCACTCGACCTGGTACTTCCGGCCGGCAACGGTCGGCCACACCACACGGGTCAAGCCGTTTGACACGGTAAGATCTGTGACGCGCAGGGCCAGCGCCGGATCAAGCGGATCGGTTGTCGCCTTGTACTCATCAAGATTGCCTACCCCATCGCCGTCAGCATCGTCAGTTGCCCTGGACTTGTCGGCGACGCGGCCATCCGCATGGCCGAAATACATGAGCATCCACAGGTCCGGCACACCATCGTGATCCCGGTCGCCGGTCAGCACCGAGTTCCACACCGCGTCGACCCATTGTCGGCCGTGATCCCGCAAGCCGACATCATTGAAGTGAACAGCGTCCGCAAGCCAGCCATTGGTGTGAAAGCTATCCGTCGCCGCTCCCTTGAATACACCCGGCGTGTTGGTGATGACAAGCCACTGTCCCGCGATGACCTTCGCCTGGTTGGATGCGGTTGCGGCCACATCAGGGTGGTACGACGCCAATGCCACGCCCCACGGGACCGCAAATCCGGCATCCGCCCGGCTCTGGGTTATAATCGAGTTCAATCGTGATGCATACGTTGCCGCAGCAGTCCCGGCAATGCTATCGGACTCGCCCTGATGCCAGAGGATGGACCGGAAACCGCCGTAAGGCTTAAGTGAACTGATTGCCAAAGCTATCTTCGCATAATGCGCCCCTGTCCCAGGTACCCAATTGGCGACCGTGGTCGAGCCTTGCCCCACAGGCACAATGCCCACCGGGACGTCGGCACGAAGGGCCAGCAGATCACCGAAATCAGGCCAGGCGGAGCCTCCAGCTCCAGACGCATATGGTTGTGGATCCGCATCTTTCTGCCAGACTCCGGTGTTTAGGTTCAGCACATTTATTCGGTCGTCAACAGGCGTTTGGGCGGGTGCGCCGTGACTGGCGGAGTTGGACTGGCCGCAGGTAATGAAATTTTCGCCGACGCCGACTCGTTCGACGCGCGTCGTGAAGACTCCGACTCCGCCGCGAATAGCCCGGACCTCGATGTCGTACCAGCCACCCGCGACCACAAGATCGTTCGAGTACGCCGATCCCGGTGAGGAGTCAATCGCCACCCAGCCGGTGTTGGATCCGTGGTATCCGGGGCGAACCACCGCACGCGCCTCGATCGCGTCCAGGCCGGAACTACAGAAGCCGGAAATCGGAATCCGGGCTACATTGTTGCTGCCACGTTGATAGACGGCTCGGGTGATAGGAGTAGACAGAGGATCCAGAGCGTCGTATTCGGCGGTAAACTTGAAATTCGGCCCGAAGTACGAGGATGGTGTCGCCCGGACAATATTAAAGCCAGATGCGTTCGCCGGGAGGTCGTTTGAAACCCCGACACCGTCCTGCCATATTACACCTGTTGCCGGCGTAATAGAGGCGTCATACAAGTAGTTCTCGGTTCCCCGGTTATTGGCAACCAGATAGGTTGTGCCGGTGGTCAGCATAATCGGGGTTATCGAGACGAAGTGAGCCATATACGAGCCGACACCTTCGGATGGCGTCGTTGAGGGTATCGAAGCCGTGGCCAGGGTTGCGGTGTGGGTAACGTCGTAAAGTCGCACCGCAAGAGTCCCGGTTATACCGTTGTTGTTTACATCGGTGATGCCCAGTGCCCGGACAGTCACATCGCGATCGACATGGAACCGCCAACCGACCGAATAGGCTGCTCCCGCGCCATTCACGATTCCGCCTGAAACGGACAGAGCTGTCTTGTTGGTCTCCGATCTACCGTACTTGAACGTCGGCCCAAAGTACGCAAAGCGATTGGTTCGAATGATGCTAAAGCCGGCCGCCGTTGGTGGAAGATCATTGGTAGACCCCACCCCGTCCTTCCACGCGATACCCGGTCCGCTGACCAGCGATGAGTCATAGCGGTAATTGTCGGTGCCTTTGTTCTTTGCCACACAATACGTCGTTCCGGCCTGGAGAGCAAAAGGGGTTATGGACACAAAGTGCGCGTTATAATCTCCGGCGGACTCGGCTGGTGTGGCTGCGGGGATTGACACAGTGGCCAGAACGCCGGCATGGGTCACGTCGTACAGTCGCACGGTATGATTTCCGGAAAGTCCCCCGCCGTCCGCATCGATAATCCCAATGGCTGTCACAACCATGTCCTCTGTGGCAATGAAACGCCAGCCGACGGAATAGGACGCGGCAGTCGTGAAGGTGGCGCCACCCGTTATGGTGGCAGCCTGATACTCGGCAGCGGATACTGCCCCGGCAAGGATCAGGCCGGCAGCCATCGTCGGGAATATTGTCAATTTCACGAGGTCATCTCCATGCCACATTAGGGCTGCTCCTCACGGACAATCAACAAATGTCCAAGAAGCAAGCGGACGGGCATTCCAGTCTTGAACAAATGGAACAATACATACCTGCGCAAACAGGCGCAACCATTCTGTCGTTCATGCGGAGATATCATGGGTTTTGTTCGACGGCTTGCCACGCCTGCGCCCGCTCTACTGCGGGGTGCGCTTGCCTTTCTGGCTCGATTATGACACTTTCCCACCGTGAACACGCTTACTAACTAGCCCTGCTCGAAAAGGTATTTGAAACAGAAACACTGAAAACAAGAGGCTTTCATGGGTGGGGCGAGGCGTCCCTGCCGAGCCGGAGCAAGTACTGGCCTCGAAATGCGACAGAAATGAACGAAGTTCTCTCTTGGCACTACACAGGGGCATTCATTTGCTCCGGCTCAGCCGGAGGCTTCGCCCCACCTGTACCTTTTCGAGCAGCGTCCAACCACGGTCCATTCGGATGGAAAGCCACATCGCGAGAAAGCGATTCTTCATCACTGCGCCTATCGAGCCCAGCGGCAGGCGTTTTCTCAAGCCGCGATTCTCGCGGGCATCCGGCTGCCGCCAGGCTGATGGTTCGACTGGTTGTCCTGGCCGCCGTGTTGGCGTGTTGGACAGCCGCCGCGCGGGCGGCGGTGGTGGATGTGTTCTTCGTCGGGGGACAGTCCAACGCTACATCGAATTTCTATGATGGTGTCCGTTCGGGACTGATCGCGTCGGGACAATTCCCAAACATGCAAGTCGTGTGGAAGCAGCACGGCGGCACTCCGATCGCCAGTTGGTACAACAACGGCCGAAAGGTCTACTACCTGGAGGATCTGTATGATCCGGGGGCCAGCAACGGAGCGGTTGAGAGCGTTTGCAGCAACGTCGTGGCCTCGGGCAACACCTACCGGATTCGCGGTTTCTTCTGGTTTCAAGGGGAAGCCGATACGCACTATGTAAGTGAGACCGAGGCCTACGGCGCCAAGTTTACAGGCCTACTGGAACAGCTCGCCACCGATCTCAACAACGGCGATCCCGTGCCGTTCGGCATGACGCTTATCGCCTATAATCCTGACAAGCCGCCGATTCCGCCCACAACGCCGTTGGACCAAACCGAACCTGTCGCCGCTATGCGCGTTGTCCAGCGGAACCTTGCACTTGACTCGCCAGTGGGCAGCTACGCCGACAGTTCGGGATACGAGCGGATGGACACGTGGCACCTGCCGGCGACTGTCGCGACCAATTTCGGAATCGCGCTGGCCGAGGCGTTTGTCGCCGCGCAGCCCGGCCCGCGGTATTGGGACGCCGGTCCCGCCGGCAGTCTCCAGAGCGGCAACGGCATCTGGGGCGGGACAAATGAGCAATGGTCAACCAGCACCGCGGGCTCTTCGCTCACGATATGGAGGCCGACGCAGAATGCGCTCTTCTATGGAAACGGCGCTTCAGTCGTCACCGTCACCGGCATGCAATCGGCCGGAACGTACACTCTGGTCGGCGGTTCTACGCTGGGAGGAACCATCAACACGACCGTCACCTTCAACGGCCGGACTCTGAACACGCCGCAGTTAGCGGTCCGCGGGGCCACCTCCTCTGGCGTCACAGTCTTGAACCTTAATGGGACCGCTATTTCGGGTGCCAGCGATTTGCGAATCCAGGTCGGCGGCGCCACCGCCGGCACGGGAACGACTGCGGGCGTAAATCAAAACAGCGGCGCGCTGGCCTTCGCAAACCTGACGATGGGCGGTTATGGCAGCGTATCGAGCTACACAATCAACGGCGGAACCCTTACGCTTACGGGCGCCATAATGATGGGCAGTTCCGGCGTCTGTGCAGTCGCGTTCAACGGTGGCTTGTTTACAACAACTGGGATTTCTGGCAGTTCCACCGGCACCCAAACCGTCAGCTTTGGTGGCGGCACGCTGAAGGCCGCCGCGGGCAGCGCCGCGTTCATCAACACGGCGTTGGACGCCGTGACCATCAATGCCGGCGGCGGGACGATTGACTCCAATTCATTCGGCATTACCATTCCTAAGGTTCTGAGCGGCACGGGCCCGCTCACCAAGACCGGCACCGGCACGCTCACGCTTGCCGCCGACAACGCATACAGCGGCATTACGACCATCCGCTCCGGCACGTTGAGGCTGCCCGCCGGAGGCGGCATGGACATTGGCGACAATAATTTCTTCGCCGCCTACGCCGACGGCGATACGGCCACACTTTCAGCGGAAGGTGGCTTCCTGACAACCTCAGGCTATTTCGGGATCGGATGGGGCGCCACAGGAGCGTGCACCGGAACGGTCAATCAGACCGCCGGCGCCGTGGCCGGCGGCAGCGTGATTCTCGGACGCATCATGACCCCAGCCGGGAACGGCTACGGGTTCTACAACCTCTCCGGCGGTTCGTTTTCAGGCAATGCCCTGCGAATCGGCAACACGGCGCGCGGCATTGGCGTGCTCACCGTCAGCGGCTCCGGCAGCCTGACCGCAGGAACCTGCTTGATCGGGGAGTACGGCGACGGCACGCTCACGCTGAACGGCGGCGCCGCCGCGCTGGGAGGCGCCACCCTCGCCCTCTACAGCGGCAGCACCGGCGTCCTGAACCTCAACGGCGGAACACTGACCGTGCCAGCTCTCCGCAAGGGCGCCGGCGCGTCGGCGATCCTGAATTGGAACGGTGGCACCCTCAAGGCCGGTGCCGACAGCCCCGCCTTCCTGACCGGCCTGAGCGGGGTCAATCTCACCGGCGGTGGCGCTGTGATCGACGATGGCGGCTTCGCCATCACCGTCGGCCAGGCGTTGACCGGCAGCGGCGGCTTGACAAAGACCGGCGACGGCACGTTGACCCTGACCGGTGCAAACACCTACACCGGAGCGACAACGATCAGCAATGGCACGTTGCGAGTCAACGGCTCGCTGGACAGCACCGCCGTCACCGTTGCCCCGGCCGGAACGCTCAGCGGCGACGGCACGATTCAAGGGGCAGTCGCCATCCACGGAACGCTCGCTCCGGGCAACAGTGTCGGTCTGCTGACAGTCAACAACAGCCTGGCGCTATCCAGCGCGGCCACGTTCGCATATGACATCGGCGTCGCAAGCGATAGCGTTGCCGTCGCCGGTAACCTCACGCTGGCTGGCACAATGAACATCGCCAACGCCGGGGGGTTTACAACGAACACTTACACGCTTTTCACCTATGGTGGCACGCTTACGAACAACGGCCTGATCATCGGCGCGCCGCCGAACCCGGCGTTCGTCTGCGCCCTCGACACGAACACATCCGGCAAGGTGAACCTGAAGGTGACACTGACTCCGTTTGCCGCTTGGCAGGTGAAATATTTCGGCAGCTACACCAACACAAAAGCCGCCGCCAGTGCCGATCCGGACGGCGACCGGTTGAACAACGAGCAGGAGTTTCTGGCCGGCACGCTACCGCTGGATTCAGACAGCGTGCTGCGAATGGAATCGCTCATGACAGACGCGAATGGCGGCTTTAGTGTGCGTTGGCCAAGTGCGACCGGGCGGACGTATCAAGTGCAGTACGGTGGCTCGCTGTTCAATGACTGGTTAACCAATTTGCCGAAGTCGCTGCTGACATCGGGTCCGAGCCAGACGAATCTGATTTACACGGATTCATCGGCCAACACGGCGACGACCCGGTATTATCGCATCCAGTTGATCGCGCCATAGGGAAACAGAGTTTTCAGTTTGTCTTGCGGCCGATCTGGTCGAACGGGATCGGCTTGAAACCAGGGATGCCGACGTTCTTCATGCCTGGATCTTTGGTGACGCTCCGGTTGTCTCGGTACGTGATGCCTTTGCCCGGGGTGACTTTGCAGTTCACAAGCAGGTTCATGGCGAAAAGATTGCGGCGTGGCATTTGCGGACGCGCCGCCAGGTAATCGAGAAACTCCGGATAGCGTTCACGCCAAGGCGACTTATCGTAACCAACCGCCTTCAGGCGCGCCTCGAACCGGCCGTCTTTGGTGCGCCATTCGCTGCCGCCACCCATTCGCACCGGCGTTCTGCAATCTATGAAGATATTGTTGGTAATTGTGATGTCGCTGCCGTTTCTCACATGCACGGTAACGGACTCGCCGGCATGGCTGAACACGTTCCCGTAAACTTTAGTGCCGTCGCCGCCCGCGTCGTCCAAATACAGACAGAAGGTGCCTGGAAGCGCGGCCAGATCATGCCAGTAGTTGTAGCGGATCACATTGCCACGCTCTGTAGGGTCGCGGCCCATGTAGAACGCGCCCATATCATTGCCGGCCATCACCGCGTGATGGATCTCGTTGTACTCAATCGTGTGCTCGTTGCCGCGCAGGAGGATGGCACTGCCGGGACAGTCGTGAATCAAGCAATGCCGGACGATATTGCCGCAGCCGTCAATGTTGACGGCGCTCCTGTAGGCGCGGTCCCAGCGGTTAAAGTGGTGAATCTCGCAGTTCTCGACAAAGTTGCCGCCGGGAATGAGACGCTGTCGGTCTCCTCCGCTCAATGAAACCGCGCCCGCGCCGATGTTGTAGATCCGGCAATTCGAGATCCCGTGTCCCGTGCCCGCCTCGCGATCGAAGATCGGGCTGTCGGGAAAGCGAAGCGAATCAGATTCCTGCGGCAGGCCATGGCCAATGCACACCGCGATCATGCCGAGATTGCGAAGCGTGGCATTCCGGATGCGGTTGTTCGCCCCTCGCTCGATGTACACACCCATCCCGCGCGAGCATTCGATGCTGATCCCATCGAACACCACCCCGGTCGCGCCCACGATGGCTACCACCGGTTGTTTCAGAAGCGACACCTCGATCCGGCAATTGCCGATTTTTTTGCCCGCCGGCGGCAGAAAGTAGAGCTTGCCGGTCTTCTTGTCGGTCACGAACTCGCCGGGCAGGTCAATCTCCTCGATCAGATTCAATGCAACCCACCGGTTCCACGCGTTGCCGGAACGGAACCCGTACATGTGCGGCTGTACGGTGGTCAGCGTTCTTCTTCCCGGGTCGATAGACTTCACCTTCAGCATGTCATCGGCATAACCGTTGAAAAAGAACCCGGTAATCCACGCATCGTCGGCCCATGTCCAGCGGGCCGGCCGGTCGGTCGCAAATCCGAACGTTCCGCCGCGCAACAATTTGTCGGCCACCCGTATGGACGATCCTGTGTCGAGCACTTTGCCGATCGGCACGCCCGGTTCGCCGGGATTCGGCCACTGCGCCAGCGTCAGCGGCTCGTCGTCCACGAACAGCTCCAGTGGCGCCGGCACGTACGGCCGCCCGAATCCGCGCGGCCCGACCTCGCCGAAATCGCCGATGCCCAGCGCCCGCAGGTTGACCTCCAGCACCTTCCCGCGCGCCATCGGCGGAAGCCGCTGTAACACCCCCTGGTCCGTCACCGGTTTGACCGCTCCCACCGGTATGGCGACGCCGCCGGTGATACGCGCGTTCTGGCCCATGTAAGTTGTTCCCGAGTCGCTCTCATTGAGTTCGAAGGTCTTCGTTCGCCGGTAAGTGCCGGGCGCAAGATGGACGGTCGAGCCTTTCACCCGCCGCGCCGCGTCGCGGGCGCGATCCAGCGTGGCAAACGGTCTGTCCCGCGAACCGGTATTGGCATCATTACCGTTCGGAGCGACGTAGAAATCACCGGCCACGGCTGATCCCGTCAACAAGACGACAGTGGCCAGCGATGCTATTGCAGACACCACCTTCACGGGGTCTCATCCTTTCACTACCGGATATTATGGTTTCACCGGCGTCAGAATCACATTTCGCAGGCGCATGAGTTCTTCGCCGGTGATCTTCACGGCCGAGACTTTCAGGTCGTATGTTCCAGGCTCAATCACAACCTGACCAAGCGATTCCTTCACCTGAATGCCGATGCGAACGTCCTTCCTCGAGCTCCAATTGCCGATGCTCACCTTGTATGAGCCGCCGGCGCCCTTGCCCGCGCGGACGAGTTCCTTGCCGGCATCGCCTTCGACAACCCTGTTGCGTTCAATGTCGGTGGGAGCATCGTAGACGGCGGTCAGTCCGAAAGCCGCCTTTTCGTCCGATCGCAGCCGCCAGATGACCGAATCGTCCAGGCGCGTCCAGTACGTGACCCAGGCGTCAGCCGGCTTGCCGGACCCGAAACCGAGCCTGCCGATGCTGTTGGCGTCGAAGACGCGCAGCGTATCGGCCCCGACATTGGTCGCCAGCAGGCGAACCGGATCGGCCGCGGGAGCGCCAGCGCATTCCAAGGCGAGCACTGTGTCGGCGGGATCGGGCGCAACGGCCGGGACGGCGATGGCGAGATCTAGATCCTTTCGTGTTATGGTCAGCGACCGGGCCGGGTCGGAGAGCAGATACGCCTTCTTCACATCCGTCTTCAGCCCCCCGACGACAAGCTTTCCATCGTTCGGCCACTGGAAGACATGCAGGTAAAGCGTGTTGCCCTTGATGGTTGATTCGCCCCACGCCTGCACGGCCAGCGGCGTACGGCCGGCGCCGCGGATGGATTGCCCGTTGGTTGTCCACCAGAGGCCGATGCCCTTGAAGATGCCCACGTCAGAGGGGTCTATCGTTCCATCGCCGCGCGGTCCCATGTTCATGAGCATGTTGCCGCCGCGGGCAACAGTCTTGGCCAGCAGGCGGATGAAGAACGCGGAGGGTTTGTGCTTCTTGTCGTTCTGGTTGTAGCCGTAGGATTCATTGGTGGTGGGAATTGCTTCCCAGTCGCCGGGAGTCGGACGGATTTCGGCGGGGCGATCCACTGTACTGTGATAGTCCACCAGTCCCTCCGCGTTGGGCACGCTGGGAATCACGATGCGGCTGTTGACCACGACCCGCGGACTTGCAGACCGCACGGCGGCCAGGATGCGGAGATTTTCCTCCGGTGGAAGCTTGTGGGGCGTGTCAAACCACATTATGTCCGGATCGTAGATCTTTATCAGTTCGAGGATCTGTGGGATGGCTTTCTGGTCAACGTACTTACGGGCCCTTGGAAGAAACTCGGGGAACGTTTTCCACCAATTCGCGCCGTGAAGCAGCCTGTCGCCGCCGGGATTCTGGTACTCCCAGTCGTTGCCGGGGCCGTTCTCCTCGCCCCAGTCGAATGCGTGGGAATAGTAGAATCCAAACTTGATGCCGTGCTTCCGCGCCGCCTCGCGCAGTTCCTTCATCGGGTCGCGATGAAAGGGCGTGGCCTTGAGGATGTTGTAGTCGCTGGCCTTCGAGTCGAACATCGCGAAGCCATCGTGATGCTTGGCGGTGATGACGAAGTAGCCCATGCCTGTCTCCTTGGCGAGGCGCATCCACGCGTCGGCGTCGAACTTGACAGGGTTGAACTTCTCGATGACCTCGGCGCGATAAACGGCCCGCGGGATTCTGGCCATCCGCTGGATGTGCTCGGCGTAGCCCAGGTAGGGTTTGCCATGCCACGTGCCGCCCAGGACCGAGGAGGGGCCCCAGTGCACAAACATGCCGAAGCGCGCCTCGCGCCACCAGCCCATCCGCGCATCCCGCTCCGCCTTGGTTTCTACTTTGTCTGGCGACGCATCCGCCGACCATGCCGCCGGCTGCATCATTACTCCGGTCGCCAGTCCCACCGCCAGCAGCCATACAGCCCGTTCATTCGTTCGCATCTCTTTGTCCTTTCTCTTCACCGTCTGAACCTATTGGGGTCACCCTCATTTGCCTGGTCTTTCAATCTCCTTCTCGCGCATCTCATCAATATCAATTCCCGTCCTTGATGACCGTGAACGCGTCCACGGTTGCCCAGGCGGCGGTCCGGTTGACGAGGCGAATGGTGTGGGAGCCGGCAGGCAGACCACGTTCGCTGAAAACCGTGACTTGGACCAGCCGCGGGAAGTCGTCCTGCCTCAAGTTGATTGTGCCACACGACCGGCCGTCGATGAAGACCTCCATGGTCCCCATGTCGTTGAACTTCTCGGAGATCAATTCGATGCCGGTACCGCTGAATGCGAACTCCACCGAATCGCCTGCCGTCATGGTGGCGTGGATATCGCCCTGATGATACTGGCGTTCGGGCCGTTTCAAAGCCTGCCATTGACCGGCGTACCGGATAGCCGGATCGTCATCGTTGACGAGCATGGCGGGCGGCAGCGGCCTGGTCTTGACAGTCAACGGAATGCGCCAGTTCTTGTAAAGGCCGGTCTTCACGTCCCGAAACGGGCAGCCCGAGGTGTAGAGATCCATCTTTACATCGTCGCCCTGTTTCTCCTGGTACTTGGCGCAGAGATTCGGGCCGTACATGTGCTGCCCGATGCCGAGGAAGCGGTCGTCAAAGGAGGAGACAAAGGTCCAGGGGCCCCAGGGATGTTCCGCCTCGAAGAAGTCGTACACGACACGCTGCGGCTCGAACCACTTCTTCAGCGTCGGTGTGACATACCACGAGACCAGCAGGTATCGGTTGAGGGCCGGGATGAAGGCCGGCGCGGTCCAGCCAAGTTTGGCTGGGCGCTGGAGGATCGGTTTGGCCTTGGCCAGGTCAGGCGACCACGCGGCGTCGGTCAGCCCCTCGCCGCCGGTGTAGTACGTCCAGTCGGCGGCTCTCAGTTTCGGCAGGTCAACCCGGCGTACGCGGGCCAGAATGAAATCGTCTCCACCGTTCCAGAACCCGTTGTTGGAAAGTGCGTAGACATACTTGTCGGCGTTGTCATAGGCGACCTGGCCGCCGTTCTTCCCGTAGTGTATGAAGCACGGGGCGCCGAACCTCGTCCCCGGCCACATCGGCTTTTCGAAGTTTTCCCGGGAACTGCGCGTCCAGGTCAGCCCGCGGTCGAGCGACTTGATCAGACTGGCGTTGAATGAGGTCTGGCGCATCAGCGGATCCTTCGATTTCTTCCCGTAAACGTTGCGGACAACAAAGCCATAGAATACGCCGTCGATGCATTCCTGACCGGTGATCTTCCAAGTGGCGTCGTCCTCTTTGCGCTCCTCGTCGGCCTTGCCGTAATCCATGGGGTTGACCAGCGTCCCATTGAGATTGAGCAGGTCGGGGCCAGTGAGCTTGTTGAAGCAGAGGTTGCGCCGGTCCTTGCCGAATCCGCGGCCGTCGCAGGTGAAAAGGTACAGGTTGTCGTCATCGGCCCAGAACGGGTCGGCCGTGTCGCCCGCCATATCGTTCCACTTCTGCAGACGGTCAAGTTGCGGCAAGACCGCGATGATCGGAAAGCTTTCCGGTTGCGGCCCGGCGGCGTAAAGAACTCCGGCAAATGCAGCAAGAACCATTGCAACGACGATTGTGGTCTTCATTGTCTCCCTTCTTCATTATTCTACCGAGTCTTTTCGGATGTCACGGTCTTGATTTCACCGTTAAAGCTGACCTTCACTTCGCGAGGCTCCGGCGAAATGATACGGTAGCCGGTGACTTTACCGTCCTTCCATTCAATATCCACGGAATAACCTCCACGTGCACGGATTCCCTTCACCGAGCCGCTGGCCCAGGCTTTGGGCAAGGCTGGGAGGAGATGAATCAAACGCAACGCGGATGTCGGATCCCGGTACCCGGAGTTCCTGGGATCATCCGCTCTCGAAGATTTGTCGGCGCTCCGATATGTGCTTTCCTCGCTGCGCGTTCCGCTATCCGCGTCTATCTCGTGGCTTTGCAGCAGCATTTCGCAGACCCCGGCCGTATAGCCGAAGTTCCCGTCGATCTGAAAGGGCGGACAGCAATCGAGCAGGTTCGGGTAGGTGCCCCCGCCGGAATCGCCCTGAATCTTCAGTGAGGTCACTGGACGCAGTTGCCGCCGGATGTAACCGTAGGCGCGTTCAGCTTGCAGCAGGCGGGCCCAGATGTTGATCCGCCAGGCAAGCGCCCAGCCGGTGCTTTCTTCTCCTCGCGCGATCAGGGAAACCGCCGCCGCCTTGGCCAGTTCATGCGTCTTCCCTGGAGAGATCTGCACACCCGGGTAGACGGCGACCAAGTGGGACGTGTGACGATGTTGATCCTTCGGATCATCGATGTCCCCTTTCCACTCCTGGAGTTGTCCCCATTTGCCGATCTGCGGCCCGAGGAGTTTGGCCCGGCGCGTGGCAAGCCGCTCGCCAAACAGCCGGTCAACACCAAGAATCTGGGCAGCCTCGGCGGTGTTGCCGTAGAGATCCCACACCATTTGCTGGGCAAAGGAAATCCCTTCTTCGTGCGGGCCATGCTCGGGTGAGTAGGTGACAGGAGTGATAAGCTTCCCGTCGGAACGCTCAATGAGTTGCACATCCCAGAAGTCGGCAGCCTGCTTCATCATCGGGTAAACACGCCTGAGATACTCCTTGTCCTGAGTAAACTCGTAATGATCCCAGAGGTTGCGGCAGAGCCACGCGTTGCAGGCGTGGTACCACTGTGAACCAAATCCACCCTGGATCCCATTGTGACCGCGAATTGTCCAACCCGGAACTTTGAACGTGGCGCGGGTCGTCTCAGTCCAGACCGGCAGGGACGCCAGCATCCAGTCGGACAGCGGCAGAAAGCACTCCGAAAGGTTTGCGATGTCCGCGGGCCAGTAGTTCATCTCAACGTTGATGTCGGCATGATAGTCGCAGGTCCAGGGAGGATTGTTGACCTGGTTCCAGACCCCCTGAAGGTTTGCCGGGAGCCCGCCGGAACGGGAGGACGAGATTAGCAGGTAACGGCCGAACTGGAAGAAGAGAGCCTCGAGACCCGGATCTGACTTGCCGCTTCCGTATCGATCAAGGCGCTTGTCGGTTGTGAGGGATGCCGCTTCTTTCGGGGTGGCGCCCAGGTTCAAGCTCAGGGTGCCGAAGAGCGCGCGGTAATCCCGCTCGTGCTCGGCGAGCAGTTCGGCATAGGGACGAGCTGCGGCCGCATCGATCTTCCTGGTGAGCGCGTCGTGCGGATGCGGTCCGCGCCATCCCTTCGAGCGATCAGGAACATAAGCGGTCCCGGCTCCCAACACCAGGGTGATGGCATTGCAGTTCTTGAATCGCAGGGAAACGGGCGGAAGAGGATCGGCGGCAAGTGGACAACGCCCGGCGGAAACTGGCCGGACAATGCCGGGATCCCTGGGCGGCTGAGTCTGCGAAGGGCTCACCCGGAGATGTCCTAGCTGATGAAACGCGTTGTTCTTCGAGGTGATCTTGAGCTCTCTCGCCCCGTTAAGCGGCAGGCAGACATAACCGCCCGGCGCGGTGACCTCGCCGACCCTCTTCCCGTCGGCAAAGACCTGGAGTCGCACCCCCTTTGTAAGACCGGCGGTGAAACTCACCCAGCGGTACTTTCCTCCCAGATCGAAGGCCAAATCGCCTGGGGTACGAAAGCTCAGGCCCCGATCAAACCACGCCCCTTCAAGGATGAGCGGCTTGCCGGAAGGATCCGCGTCGCTCAGGTCGAGATAGGGATGGGGTTCGAGACTGGCGTTGCCGGCCGCAAGATAGGCATCCCCTTTGCCGTCGAGCACAGCGGGCCCGGGTGGTCGGCGCAACACCGGTTTGTTGTTGAAACCGCCCTCCAACACGGGACTGACACTTCCACCATCGGGAATCACGACTACCTGGGACTCGTAGTCGAGGCCGTTATTGAGCACACCGGTACAAGTCAGACGATTCTTTCCGGCGATCACGTCACCCCCGTGCATATCAGAGAGCCAGAGGACGCCGGAGAACATACCCGGCTTGCCGGCCGTCATCCGTACGAGCACTACACCTGCGGGATGACTCGCGATCACCTCCCGTGTGATGCTGATCCCGCCTTTCTTATAGGTGGTGGTCTGCACGGCACGGTCAACGTCAAGCGTGCGCGAGTAGCCCGCTACCCCGCCCGCCGGCGCGTCGAATTTGAGGTAAAGATCGCCGAAGGCCTGATAGCTGCACGCCCGCTTCTCGTCGCCGTTCCAGAGGCTTTTCTCATTGAACTGGATCCTCTCCCAGTCCGTGCCTCCGAAGATCATTCCGCCAAGGTCACCTGTACCCACCGGCAGCGCCTCGGTCATCCACAGGGTCGCCGGCCGATCATAGCGGAGGACATTCCCCGGGGCCGGAACACTCTCAGTGGTCTTCGGTTCAGCCGCCAGGAGCGTGGCCGCGCAAGTAAACAGCAGATCGCCAAGAACAAGCGGATACAGCATCAATATGGCGAGAATGAAGATTTCCTTTTTCATGGCGAAGTTGTCCTTTCGGTGGCCTGAATCGTCACCGGCTCCAGCAGGCCCGAGAGCACCGGAGGCAAATCCTTGCCGGCCTGCTGCCTTTGAGCGGATCGTTTTATGACGCACCTACCCATGTGATTTCGACCACTTCCCCCGACCGCGTGTCGAGAACAATCATCGGCGCCTTGGTCGAAAGCGCCGGTTTGCCGGATCTGGTCACCCTGCACTGGCCGAACGGGTTGGCCAGACGCAACTGGCCTCCGCGCTCGCATTCGATGACGGCGCTGGTTATCTTTCGCCCGGACTCGAACTCGGCGGTCACGAGAAAACCGCCCCGCGCCCTGAGCTTGAACCGCCCCGACCATTCCTTGCGCACCGCGGGCAGTAGCACGATGGGCCCGCCAGATCGAGAATGTGGCCGATGCGGCGGGCATCGTCCACCGCGATTACCAGGGTGTTGCGCCCCATCACACCGAAAGCCTCCGCCTTCAAGGTGCCGTCGTCGGTCTTGATCTCCAGCATCACCGAGCCGCGTTGAAAGTCCATACGCTGTTCGAACGCTCGGACGGCCTGGCGCGGAATTCCGAAGGAAACCTGGACGTGGCCCGGCGAAAGGATGGTCGGGTTCTTATGGTATGCCGCCTTGTCCCAACCGAAGAAGTCGGTCTTAGAGAGGTGAATCTCCCACGCGCCGTCGTAGCGAAGCATGGCCGAAAGATCGCCCGCGCCGACAGGCATCACCCATGCCGGATCCCCGGATGGCTGCGTGAAACGGGGCGCCAGGTCGGCCATGCGCCGGCCAAGTTGCTGCACGATTTTTTCCGGCAATGGATTGACAGATGCCTCGGCGGCATGAAGGGAAGTGACAAAAGTCGCAAGAGCTGTTGCCGCAATTAGCGAGGTTGCCATCTTCATTTCGCCCTCTTTGCCGGAAGACCAGGCGCATTCTTCTCATCCTCGATGTCGAGACACACCACGGAGACAATCGGGTCCGGCGCCTGCGCCGGAAGCGAAAGGCTCACTCCGGAACCGGTCTGCTTGACTTCAACCTTCTCGCCAGGAACTGCCAGCAGAGTGGCCTTGCTCACCCTGCTCTTCACTGCCGGCAACTCGAATTTGCCGGCAGGCCATCGAAACAGGTGAATGTAGAGTTTGCCGGGCTTGGCCGTGCATCGCCATTCCCAACTTGGCGTGAAGACCGGCTTGCCGTTCTTCTCTTTCTTCCTGGGATCGAACGAACCGGCCTCCGCCCCGAAAGGCGTCGCGGTCGTACCGTAGATCGCTTCTCCGTTAATCTTCATCCATTGCCCGATCTGCTTGAGGCGATCAATGCTCGGCTGAGGAATGAGCCCTTCTGCCGTCGGCCCGACATTCAAGAGGTAATTGCCACCCTTGCTGGCTATGTCCACGAGATTGCGAAGGAGGGTCTCAGTGGATTTCCAGTTCTGATCGTCCTTCTTGAAGCCCCAGGTGTTGTTCATGGTCATGCATGTTTCCCAGTCACGACCTGGATACCCGCGCGCCGGAATGGACTGTTCGGGCGTATCTGTATCGCCATGAATTCCGCCTCCGAGCCGATTATTGATAATGATGCCGGGCTGGAGCTTCAACGTCTCCGCCAGTCGTTGGGCGCGCACCGGCGTGATGCCCGTCTTGTCCCTGGCCAGCGCCGATGGATTGAAGAACTGCGGCGTGTCGAACCAGAGAATGGAAACAGGCCCGTAGTGAGTGAGCAGTTCGCGGAGCTGGGGAACGGCGACCTTATCAATGTATTCGTCAGTATCACCCGCCTGGGCCGGATCCCACGGACCGTGCCAGGACAATCCGCCTGGATGATGCCAGTCCTGCGCCTGGGAATAATAGACTCCGAATTTCATCCCCCTCTTCCGGCAGGCGTCGGAGATTTCCTTGATGACATCGCGTTTGAACGGCGTTGCATCCATGATATTGAAATCCGACGCCGTCGTCTTGAACATCGCGAATCCGTCGTGGTGCTTGGCCGTGATGATAACGTATTTCATCCCGGCGTCGGCGGCCAGCTGCATCCACAGGTCGGCGTCGAACTGCCCCGGGTTGAACTGCCCCGCCAATTCAGCGTATTCCGAAACTGGGATCCGGCAGCGGTTCTGCACCCACTCACCGGGATTGGATTCCTTTCCCTTGTACACTCCAGCCGGGACCGCATAGATACCCCAATGGATGAACATGCCGAACTTGGCCTCACGCCACCAGTCGAGCCGTCGTTGCGTGGTCTCGGACTTATCCGCCCGTTTTGGTTTACGGGCATCGGCCCGGAATTGATCCAGGGATTTGTCGGCGGCGGAAGCGGTGCCGATCACAGTCATAAGCGCTATCAAGAGCAATTTCATGCCGGTGTCCTTTCTTTTTGGTCAGGAAACGCAAGACGCCACTGGTTTTCCTGAATATTCTTTGAATGGATTACTGCAGTGCAATCCAGACTGCAACGCCTCCATTCATGCCGGCATGCAACGGCAATGTCGTTTTCTGCCCCACCGGTTGGTGGTCAACTCCAACGTGCGTCTGTGTCGACACTTTTGGATCATCGCCGTAAATATGGGCTGTGTACTTCCTGCCGGCGTCGAGGAACGTCAACGGCAAATCAAATGTGCGAGCATTGCTGCTGTTCATGAAACCGATGAACCATTCCACACCGCTGCGCCGGGCGATAACGGCATACTCGCCAATTTTGCCCTGTATGACTTTGGTGTCGTCCCAGACGGTTGGCACATGGTCGTAGAACTCCAACTCCGGCTCGTCGCCCGCGAACGATGGGCGGTCGTACCAGTAAAGAAACTGCCACGGGCTGTAGAGGCAGACGGCCTTGGCGAGCTGGTAGGCGTGCGAGGCATTCTTCTCCACCCGCTCATTGTAGTAACAGATCGTATTGTCAGCCGGCCCGGCCAAAAACCGCATGAATTGCAGGGTCAGCGTTTGCCGGTTGATCGGGCTGGTTTCGTCCCCCGAGATGCCTTCGACGGTCATCAGGTTCGGATACGTGCGGGTGTAACCGGTGGGCCGGTACTCGTCGTGAACGTCCACCATCAACTTATGTTCAGCGGCCTTGCGGATGGCCCCGTGGAGCCAACTCGTCCAGTACTGAGGGCCAACGTTGACAAAGCCGTACTTGACACCTTTGACGCCCCATTTCTGGTAGAGCGGAAGAATCTGGTCAAGCTGCTTCTCGGCGGCGAGGTGATTGACGTAGAGGATGATTCCGATACCGCGTTCCCGGCCGTAGCGGATGACTTCGTGGAGGTCGAGCGGTCCCTTGGAGCGTTTCGGGTCCACGTTGACGGCTGAGGCGTCGGATTTTGGGTCGTATTCGTGCCCGTACCAGCCAGCGTCGAACTCGACGTACTGCAGTTGCCGCTTCACCGCGAAATCCACGCACGCTTTGCCGCCTACAGTGGTCAGGGTGACCTCGCGGATGACCTTGCCCGGCTTGATCCACGACGTGTCCGCGATGGCACATGGATCATTGAGGTTGAGGATAAGATCGTTGTTCTCCAACAACCGGCCCGGTGACTCCGCGGCCATGAGTACGCGCCACGGCGTCGTGACCGGCAAGGTATTGGTAACCGAACCGCTGAGGTCACTCACAACCCCGTTGCCTCCCAGCGGCGCAAATTTCATCCGCGCGTAGTCCACCAACTTCGCCTCGGCCAGTGCGATGAACAGGTCGCCTTCCGCCTGGAGCACCAGCGGTCGTTCGCAACCACTCCTGATCTTACTGATCGTGGTCGGCTTGTAGTTTCCCTGCGCAGAGTAGGTCTCCCATGTCGCGTGGTTGGCCGTCAACCGGAACTCGGAAAGCTCCTGCTTGATGACGACCTTGTCCACCCCCGGCCGTCTTGGAATTGTGTAACAAAAAGCCACACCTTCGTCGTAGGCGCGAAAAGTCAACAGCAGTTTGCCCAAATCGACATCGAGCTGGTTGTAGTGATTCCGAATCGATTGCCGCTCGCCATAAACCGGCTGCCACGTCTCATCGCGACTGCTGGTGTTGATTCCCACGAGCGCCAGCGCATTCATCAACGCACTCCTCTCCAATACCAGCCCCAATCGCGATTTGCCAACAATCGGCTTCCCACGGTAGGCAATACTGTAGACCGGCGCCGAGTTCTCAACCGCGACTGTGGCGACCAGATTGCCATCGGGTGATTTGACCTCCAACGCCCGGGCCTGGTCCTGGCTCCCGGCAAGAGCGAGTACACACACAAGACTGATGCAGGAACGTCTTTTCACGATTTCCCCTTCATTTGTTTTACGATAATCGCCATAACCGTTTCACGGCAACAGCCTGATCCGGTAGAACCTGTTCGTCGCCGCACCGAAAGACGTATCCGTATAGTAAAGATTCGTGTCGCCCGGCGAAGTGGTCAGCACCGAATCCGGCAGGTTTGTCAACCATTCTCCCGGAAGCCGGTCTGTGTACTTGACCTGATAGACGCGGCCCGTCGCGCACTGCCACGCCACGCTGACGCCCTGACCCGCATGGATCGCCGTCAGGCGCAGCGCGCTCGCCGCGTTCGTCGGCACGGTGCCGGCAAGAAACTCCTGGTCGTTGTTCATCCCGTCGCCGTCCGGATCGACCCCGGGCGCGGCGTCCGGATTCACCGTGCTTCCGAAATTCCAGTACTGCCATGCGGCGAAGGCGGTGGATGCCGCTATGAGCCTCACCTGCCCCGCAGTCCTGGTGTCCACGAGATAGGTCCAGCCCGCGTTGGGGACGGTTCCGATGGCCAGACCATTGTCCGTCAGCGCGCCCCCATAGGTGAACAGCATATATATGCCTTCGCCGAATCCGCCCGCGTCGGAAACGTTCAGAGTACCGTCAAGCCTGAGATTGCCACTGACGGCGACCGTGTCGCTGGTCGTGCCCAGTTCAAAGGCCAGCGCCGCCGAAGCGACCAGTAAGAGATTGCTGCTTATCGTCAACGTGCCCGGGGAAGTTCCTGGCGCAAGAGTCCCGGCGACGGTGACCGGGCCTGTGATGACGCCGATGCCGCCGAGTTTGCCGGCAGATCCGACCGTCACCGCACCGCTCCCACCGAGCCGACCGGTGACCAGCAGTGTGCCGTTGCTGACCGTTGTGGCGCCGGAATATGAATTGGAAGCTGTGAGAAGCATGACACCCGGACCGGCCTTGATCAAGCCGGAAGTTCCGCGCAACTCCGTATCCACAACCAAATCCGCAGCCGAACCTCCCGTCACATGTGCGACGGTGAATATCCGGACGCCGCCGGTTCCCTTCAAGCTGACGAAGTTGTTTGTCCCGGTGGTCGTGACGATTGTCGAGGCCCTGGTTCCGCCCACGGTCACGTCGCCTTGCAGAAGGAATGAGCCCCATCCGCCCCAGCCGCCGTTCGATTCCAACGTTCCGCCGTTCAACATCACCGCGCCGAGCGACGTCACGCGGCCGCCGCTCCGCACAACGCCGCCGTTGATCACCAGGCCGGAGATCGTGTCGGGATCGGTGTTGTCGCTCGAGGCAAACCAGTTGTTGTTCGCGCCTGTGGTCAGGACGGCGCCACTGTTGACCGTCACGACATTAGCCGGGTTGTTCGCGCCCAACCCGCCGGGGTCGTTAAGCTCAGATTGGCCCACCCTGTCCCGGTTCACATGGACGGTGCCAGCGCTGATCGTCGTGCCGCCGCTGTAGGAATTCGTGCATGAAACTGTAAGCGTACCAGCACCGGTCTTGGTCAAGTTGCCGGCGCCGGTCAGGGGATTGGCGATCGTTTGGGCGGCCGGATTGGCGACAACCAGCGCGGCATTGTTCACGATCTTACCCGCAACCGAACCATTCGCGACGGCGCCGTCGCCCAGTCGAAGCGTGCCGCCGCTGACGGTGGTTACGCCAGAGCAGACGCTAGAGGCCGTCAGGGTGAGTGTGCCGGTGCCGGTCTTGGTCAGGCTGCCGGTGCCCGCAAGAACCTGGCCAATGGTGATCGCGAAGCCGCCATCGTTGATCACCGCGCCGCCGCCGAGGATATTGGCGGCGGTCAGACCATCCAGGAACTTGGCGTTGGCAGCGCCCGCCTTGAGGGCGCCGCCGTTGAAGTTCAGGATTGCGGACGCGCCCGCGCCCATGATCAGACCCGGCACGGTCAGAGTTCCGCCGTTGAGGTTCAGGACGCCGGTGCTGCCGCTGTTAAGGGCGAGAGTGACGTCTCCAAACGTTGCCGAGCCGCCGTTCATCGTGAACGTGCCGGTCCCGTACTCGCCGATCCGACACGCCGTAGCGGACAGGCTGCCGGTGCCACTGACGGTAACCACACCTATGCCGGCGGCGGTGTTGCCGATCCGCAGATTGCCGACTGTGAACGAGCCGCCGGAGAGGTTGTAGAATCCATAGCCGTTGTCGCCACCGACCATGGAACGGCCAACGATGACGCTGCCTCCATTCGCTGCACCCGCGGTCTGATTGACCGTCCCGGTGCAGGCGCCGCTGTTGCCCCAGCCGACGCCGAAATAGCCGGTGTTCTTGAATGAGCCGCCACTTATCGTGAGCGTGGCTGTTTCGCCGCCATCGTAGGCCAGATAGAAATTGTTCGGACCGATATCGATGCTCCCGCCGGTCAGGCGCAGCGTTCCATCGCGGATGGTGGTGGCGCCAGCGTAGGTGCTGGTGCCGCTCAACGTCAGCGTTCCTTCGCCAGTCTTGGTGAAACCGGAGCCGGCGAGGGGCGCGCTGATCGCGGCGTTCGTCGCGACCGCAATGGTCGGCGAGCCGGTCAGTGTCACCGCATACAAGCCGCCGGCATCCGGGGCGATGGTGTAGGTCCGGTTGGTAAACGTGAGGTTGCCGGCCACCACATCGCCGCCGAGTGTCACCGTGAAGCTGCCCGTGCCGGTGATCGCGCCAAAGGTGGCCGCGACCGGCCGTGCGCTGCCCCATGGTTCCTGGATGCCGGACCACCAGTTCCTGCTGCCGGTCTTCCAGACGCCCGCGCCGTCCTGCGCCCCGCTCGACCCGGTGTTGGCGTCCCAGGTCGCCGGAGTAATGCCGATTTCACGGAATGGAATCGTCTGAAAACCTGGAATGGTATATGCCGGAGAATTGGCCTTGAGCGTCAGGTCCAGCGCCGCTTCGTTGACGAAAAGCGGGTCCTGGTTCGTCATATTGTTGGATACGTCGGCGTAGTAGTTTGTGGGGTTGCCGCTGCCCAAGTGCCAGACGATGGTGTTTTGCCAACTGACGTTGCGGGCGCAGATGGTGTTATCGGGCGGTTTGTACGGGCCGATCAGGTTGTAGTCGTTTGGAATCGCCGCCAGCGCCGGGTAAGCAGTGGACCACGGTGGGCTTTGGTAGTCGTATCGCCGAATCTTGGCGAGCAAATCCCAAGTACTGCCGTTGGTGGTGATATGGGAAATCCCCCGCGGATCGCTGTGATGGAATACGTAGGATTTGGCGACGATATTGTTCTCCCACGTGTTGTCACGGCCGCCACCGTTGTCCATCACCCAGCCGTTGACCCGATAAAACACGTTGCCAAACACAGTGATGCCGCTTCCGCAATCGTCGAGCATGATCCCATGAATGAACCCGGCGCTATAACCCAAGTCGGCAAACCCCGTTTTCATGTCATGGATGAAATTGTACCTAATCTGGTTACCGCGCAGCCCCCAATCGCGACCACAGCCGATCGCGCCGGAATCCCCGGTCCATTGGCATAAGTCATGGAAATTGTTGTATTCGATATGGTGCTCGTTGCCTTCGAAGAAAATGGCGCTTTCCGGTGCGTTCCACACCTCGCAATGCTGAAATTCCTGCCCGGTACCCTTGATCCATGAGGCTGGTGCGAACTGCATCGTCAGTCGGCTGAAATCGTGAATACTGCATTGCCGGGCGAAATTCCCGCCGGGTGTCAACGTGTAGCGGTTGCCACCGTTGAGATCCACCGCGTCATTGCCTGCGTCGGCGATCTCGCAACGCACGAGACCATTGCTCGTGCCGTTGATGGTCGCAGCGTGCGAACCGGCCCCCAACAACCGGCAATGGCTGAACACAACGTTTGTTCCGCTGTCCGCCTGCACGAGAATGCCGCGCGCGCCCAACATCTCGATCCCGTCCACGAGGATGTCGCGCGCACCGGCCACCTGCACCAATGCTGTCTCCAGCACCGACACGAGGATGTCGGCATTTGAAAACCCGCCGGGCGGCCAGACGTAGAGCTTGCCGGTATCGCGTTGGATGTAATACTCGCCGGGCGTGTCGATCTCCTCCAGCAGATTGAACGCAAAATACGGCATGCTGTTGGTCATGCCATAGGGTGGAGGCGCGTTGATTGTGATGGTCTGGGTATTGGTGTCGATAGACGTCACCTTCCGCACCGCGTCCGCCCACAACGCGTAGAACATCCCCTGAACCCACACCTCATCCGCTTGCGCCCACCGCGACGGCTCCGTGCCGCTGTAGGTGAAGTTAGTCAGATTGATTTGCGAGACACTCCGCGCCCACGACCCGGCATTGGGCCAGCGGGCCAGTTGCTGAGGCCGGCCATTCACGAACAATTCCATCGGCGCGCTGACCGCCGTGCCGAACCCGCGGTTCTTGAGCGTACCGTAGTTGGAGATCCCGTGCGCCGCCAGGTCTACTTCCAGTACGTTGCCCTTTGCGCTCGTGGTCAACCGGCTCCAGACCGGCGAACTGGAAGTGACCGTCGTGAACCACGCCGGATCAAGTTCCGGTCCGCCGAGCAACCGTGGTGTCTCCCCCGGCACCGCCTGGTAGATGCAGTTCGTATCTGCTGACGACAGAATGAAAGCATTGGTCCGCACATAGTCTCCGCCGTGCAGAAAGACAATGGCGGGCGCCGCGCCGCGTTCAGCGACGCGCACTGAGTTGCGGGCTTTCTCCAAAGTGGCGAACGGAGCGGCCTCCGTGCCGGGATTGCCGTCCGCCCCTGACGGCGCAACGTGGAACTCCACCGCGTTCCCGCGGCAGATGCCTGCCAGGAGCAGCCCCGCGACAACCACGGCTTTATAATGTCTCATTGACATACCCCGAACCTCACGCAACGATCACTGAACACACTCGGTTTCTCTCCAATCGCCTCCGCCCGGCCAGATGATTCCCGCCCCGCGGTCAACCGTTTCATGGCAATAGCCTGATCCGGTAGAACCGGTTCGTCGCCGCGCCAAAAGACGTATCCGTATAGTAAAGATTCGTGTCGCCGGGCGAAGGGGTCAGCACCGAACCCGGCAGGTTTGTCAACCACTCTCCCGGAAGCTTGTCTGTGTACTTAACCTGGTAGACGCGGCCTGTCGCGCACTGCCACGCCACACTCACGCCCTGACCCGCATGGATTGCCGTCAGGCGCAGAGCGCTCGCCGCGTTCGTCGGCACGGTGCCGGCACTAAATTCCTGATCGTTGTCCATCCCATCGCCATCCGGATCGGCCGCGGCAGCGGCGTCCGGCTTCCCCGTACCGCCGAAGTGCCAGTACTGCCATGCGGCGAAGGCGGTGGCTGCCGCGATGAGCCTCACCTGCCCCGCGGTCCGGTTATCCATAAGATACGTCCAGCCCCCGTTGGGGACACTCCCGATGTTCAAACCGTTGTCCGTCAGCGCGCCCCCATAGGTGAACAGCACATATATGCCTTCGCCGAATCCTCCCGCGTCGGAAACGTTCAAAGTGCCGTCAAGTCTGAGATTGCCGCTGACGGCGACTCGGTCGCTTTTTGTGCCCAGTTCAAAGGCCAGCGACGCCGAAGCGGCCAGCAAGAGATTGTTGCTTATCGTCAACGTGCCGGGGGAAGCCCCTGGCGCAAGAGTCCCTGCGACTGTGACCAGGCCTGTGATGACGCCCGTGCCACCGAGTTTACCGGCGGATCCGACCATCACCGCACCGCTCCCCCCGAGCCGGCCGGTGACAAGCAGTGTGCCGTTGCTGACCGTTGTGGTGCCGGAATATGAATTGGAAGCTGTGAGAAGCATGACGCCGGGACCGGCCTTGATCAGGCCGGAAGTGCCGCGCAGCTCCGTATTTACAACCAGGTCCGCGGCCGGACTGCCGGTCACATCTGCGACGGTGAAAATCCGGACACCGCCGGTGCCCTTCAAGCTGATGTAGTTGTCTGTCCCGGTAGTCGTGACGATTGCCGAGGCCCTGGCTCCGCCCACGGTCACGTCGCCTTGCAGAAGGAATGCGCCCCAGCCGCCCCAGCCGCCATTCGATTCCAACGTTCCGCCGCTCACAGTCACCGCGCCGAGCGACGTCGCGCGGCCGCCGCTCCGCACAACGCCGCCCTTGATCGCCAGGGTGGATATCGTGTCAGGATCGGTGTTGTCGCTCGAGGCAAACCAGTTGTTGACGGCACCTGTCAGGACAGCGCCACTGTTGACCGTCACGACATTAGCCGGGCTGTTGGCGCCCAACCCGCCGGGGTCGTTAAGCTCAGTCTGGCCAACCCTGTCCCGGTTCACCTTGACAGTGCCGGCGCTGATCGTCGTACCGCCGCTGTAGGAATTCGTGCATGAAACTGTAAGCGTACCGGCACCGGTCTTGGTCAAGCTGCCGGCACCGGTCAGGAGATTGGCGATCGTTTGTGCGGTCGGATTGGCGACAACCAACGCGGCGTTGTTCACGATCTTACCCGCGACCGAACCATTTGCGGCGGCGCCGTCGCCCAGCCGAAGCGTACCGGCGCTGACGGTGGTGACACCGGAGCAGGTATTGGACGCCGTCAGGGTGAGCGTACCGCCGCCGGTTTTGGTCAGACCCCCGGTGCCCGCAAGAACCTGTCCGACGGTGATCGCGAAGCCGCCATCGTTGATAACCGCGCCGCCGCCGAGAATATTGGCGGCGGTCAGATCATCCAGGAAATTGGTGTCGGCGGTGCCGGCTTTGAGAGCGCCGCCGTTGAAGTTCAGGATTGCGGACGCGCCAGCGCCCATGAGCAGACTTGGCACGGTCAGAGTTCCGCCGTTGAGGTTCAGGACGCCACTGCTGTCGCTGTTGAGGGCGAGAGTTACATCGCCAACTGCTGCAGAGCCGCCGGTCATCGTGAACGTGCCGGTCCCATTCTCGCCAATAAAACACGTCGTCGCGATCAGGGTGCCGGCACCGCTGACGGTGACGGCTCCGATGCCGCGCGCCGTATTGCCAATCCGCAGAACGTTGGCGGAGAACGCGCCGCCGGAAAGATTGTAGAATCCATAGCCATTGCCCGAGGCCGGAACGAGACGTCCGAGGATGACATTGCCGCCGGTCACAACGCCGCCGGTTTGGTTGACGATGCCGGTGCATGAACCATTGGCACCCCAACCGACGCCGAAATAACCGCTGTTACGCAGCGTGCCGCCTTCTAACGTGAGCGTGCCGCTTTCGTTGGCGGAGTCGGCGACAAGAAGATTGTTCGCGCCGATATCGGTGACGCCACCGGTCAGGCGCAGCCTGCCGTCGTGAATGACTGTGGTGCCGTCCAGGGTATTGGTGCCGCTCAAGGCCAGCGTAGCATCGCCGGTTTTATTGAACCCGGTGCCTGCCAGCGGCGCGCTGATCGCGGCGTTCGTCGCGACCGCGATGGTCGGAGAGCCGGTCAGCGTCACCGAATACAAGCCGCCGGCATCCGGAGCGATCATGTAGTTCCGGTTGGTAAACGTGAGGTTGCCGGCCACCACATCGCCGCCGAGCGTCACCGTGAAGCTGCCAGTGCCTTTGATCGCGCCAAAGGTGGCCGCGACCGGCGACGCACTGCCCCAGGGTTCCTGGAGGCCGGACCACCAGTTCCTGCCGCCTGCCTTCCAGACGCCCGCGCCGTCCTGCGCCCCGCTCGACCCGGTGTTGGCGTCCCATGTCGCGGCCGTGACGCCGATTTCACGGAACGGAATAGCCTGGAAGCCGGGGATGCTGAAAACCGGGGAATTGGTCTTAAGCGTCAGGTCCAGCGCCGATTCGTTGACGAACAGCGGGTTCTGATCGCTCATGTTGTTACTCATATCGGCGTAGTAGCCGGACGCGTTCTCGGACCACATGTACAGCGTGGTGTTCTGCCAACTGACGTTGCGGGAGAAGATCGTGCCGCCTGGCGGTTTGTACGGGCCGATCAGGTTGTAGTCATCGGGAATCGCCGCCAACGCCGGGTAGGCGGTGGACCACGGTGGGCTTTGGTAATTGTAGGTGCGGATCTTCGCCAGCAGATCCCAGGAGTTGCCGTTGGTCGTGATGGCGGTAATCCCGCTGGCAGCGCCGTAGTGAAAGATGCCGCATCCCGCCACGACGTTATTTTCCCAATCATTGTCGCGGCCGCTTCTGTTCATCAATGCGGCGCCGTCAATGCGGTAGCAGACGTTGCCGAACACTGTCAAACCGCTGGCGCAATCGTCGAGGTAGAAACCCTTGACATTGCTGTCAAACCCGCTGTTCACATCGTGAAGGAAGTTGTAGCGCAGTTTGTTGCCCTGGGATCCCCAGTCGCGGCCGGTGTAGATCGCGCCGGCATCGCTGGTCCACCGGCAGACGTCGTGGATGTTGTTGTACTCGAACCGGTGTTCGTTCCCACCGAGAATGAGGGCGCTGTGCGGCGCGGCAGAAATCTCGCAATGCTCCACGATCTGACCCACGCCGTTCAGCGACGCGCCAGCCGCGTAGGTGAACGTCAACCTGCTGACATCGTGGATATCGCATTGCCGCGCAAAATTGCCGCCTGGCGTCAACGTGTACCGGTCGCCGCCGTTCAGCATGACCCCCGAGCTGCCGGCATCGGCAATCTCGCAACGAACGAAGCCGTTGCTCACGCCGGTGACACTTGCCGCATGCGACCCGGCCCCTAGCAACCGGCAATGACTGAACACTGCGTTCGTTGTTCCGGCATCCACCTGGACAAGCAACCCGCGCGCGCCCAACATCTCAACCCCGTCCATCGCAATGTTGCGCGCCCCGGTCACCTGAACCAATGGCGTCTCCAGAACCGACACCATGACCGCCGCCGCGGCGAATCCACTCGACGGCCAGAAGTAGAGTTTACCGGTATCGCGTTTGATGTAGTACTCGCCGGCGCTGTCGATTTCCTCCAGCAGATTGCACGCAAAGTAAGGCTTGCCGGCGGCAATGCCGTAAGTCGAGTTGGCACCGAGCATAATGGTCTTGGTTGTCGTGTTGATATTGGTTGCCTTCCGCACATTGTCCGCCCACAAATAGTAGAAGTATCCATGGATCCAGATTTCCTCAGCTTGCGTCCAGCGCGAGGGCTCGGTGTCGCTGTATGTGAACGAACTGCTGCTGAGCGAGGTGGCAACGGTGGCCCACGACCCGGCATTGGGCCAGCGGGCCAGCGTCTGCGGCCGGCCATTCACGAACAGTTCCATCGGTGCAACGGCAGTAGCGCCGAACCCCCGGTTCTTGAGCGTGCCGTAGCTGGTAATCCCGTGCGCCGCCAGGTTCACTTCCAACACGTTACCCTGTGCGTTCGTGGTCAACCGGCTCCAGACCGGCGAACTGGAAGTGACCGTCGTGAACCACGCCGGATCAAGTTCCGGTCCGCCGAGCAACCGTGGTGTCTCCCCCGGCACCGCCTGGTAGATGCAGTTCGTATCCGCCGACGACAGGATGAATGCATTGGTCCGCACATAGTCTCCGCCGTGCAGAAAAACAATGGCCGGCGCCGCACCTCGCTCGGCGACGCGCACTGAGTTGCGGGCTTTCTCCAGCGTGGCGAACGGAGCGGCCTCCGTGCCGGCATTGCCGTCCGACCCTGACGGCGCAACGTGGAACTCCACCGCGTTCCCGCGGCAGATGCCTGCCAGGAGCAGCCCCGCGACAACCCCTGCTTTGAAACGTCTCATTGACATGCCCCGAACCTCACGTAACGACAACTGAACACACGCGGTTTCTCTCCA
>Ga0247841_10001498_pt1 | contig 52119 bp, 41 predicted proteins | sample LaCruzMarch2015__2_FD_192410 | JGI IMG/M metagenome (GOLD analysis project Ga0247841, IMG submission 192410) | Freshwater microbial communities from meromictic Lake La Cruz, Castile-La Mancha, Spain - LaCruzMarch2015_18m | ecosystem: Environmental > Aquatic > Freshwater > Lake | place: Spain... | reverse complement strand
AAAAGTTTCCGATGAAGAGATGCGTGGAGTTCACATCGAACGGCATAAGTTTCATGGAGAATGGAACTATGCAATCATGCCTCAGCCTAAACCATGACTTGCTACCTTTATTTATTGACGCCGCCTTGAAAGCCAAAATCTAAGACCCGCTGCTCCCGCTGCTGGGAAAGATCTTGTGCTGGGTGAATCGGCCGGTCAGCTCTCGTGTCCCCGTCCGCCGCCGTTGTTCAATCGTTGGAACGCGACTTCGGGCTGGCACGTTTTCAAGTTGTTGCCACGCCGATTGGCTGCTTCCACTTGCTTGAAATCTATGTCCTCCAGTTGAATCGCCAACGAAATGCCGGAATATCTCTTGCTGCAAACCTCATCTCCAAGGCATGGATGAACCATTGCAATTCCGCGGCCGAAAGAGTCCTTTCCCATGAATAATCCAGAGGCAGACCGGGTGGTGCGACCGTGGGGATTTGTCCCGACGATGGGGCTTTTTCAAGCCCTGACGTTTGCGTATGTGAGCGTAATGCCCGGAGTTTTTCTGAAGAGCATCGGCGCATCGAATTCGCTGGTCGGTCTGGCCACTCTCTTCTATTTGCCCGTGGCACTGCGCTTCCTCGTTGGTGCGTCGGTGGACCGGCATGGAACAAAACGCACTTGGTCTCTGGTCTGCCAGTTGATACAGGTTTTCATTTCGGCTCTGTCGGGTCTCCTTGTGCTGGTCGGAACCCCCGTTTCCTCGGTGCTGATCTGTTTCGGCATGGCGGCACTGATCGGAGCCTTTCTCGATCTTTCCACCGATGGACTCTTCCTTGTGGCCACGCCAGCGAATCGCAAGGCATTTTTTGCCAGCCTGAAAGTGCAGGCCTTCCGTTTTGGAAACGCCGTGGCTCAAGGTGGGTATGTGATGTTGGTCGGTGTGCTCGCCTCTCACTTCGGGGGGCCGAAGACCGGCTGGGGCCTGGTCTTTCTCGTGCATGCCGTCCTTCTTCTGTTGCTGGGGGCCTGGAATTTTTTCGCCTTCCCGCGCCTGGCCACCGACCGGCCGGACCACCGTCCGATGCCAAACCCGTTCGCCTGGTATAAAAAAGTGTTCCTCGATTTCGTCCGCCAGCCGGACATGCTATGGGTGCTTGCCTACCTTGCAGTCTATCGCATCGGTGAGTCACTGCTCGCGGCAATGAAGGTGCCCTTCCTGCTTGACGCCCCTGCGCAAGGCGGCTTGGGGCTCAGTCTCCAGCAGGTTGGCTTTATCAACGGTGTGGTCGCGTTGTTGATGCTGGTCATCGGCGGATTGCTCGGCGGCATCGCGGTCGAGAAACTCGGCCTGAAAAAAACCCTGGTGCCCGGCATCCTGCTGATGAATCTGCCCCACCTGCTCTTTGTCTATCTTTCGTTCCGGCCGTCGTCATGGTCCGTGAACCTGTTGGGGTTGGAGGTGCCTGTTGTGGCGCAAGTTATCCTTGCCATCGAAGCATTGGGGTATTCGCTGGGGTTTGCGCCCTTCATCTACATGCAGATTTTGGTCTCCCGCGGCCCGGCCCGCGCCACGCTGTTCGCGTTGGTGGCAGGCATCACAAATCTCGGATGGACACTGCCGGGAGCCGGAAGCGGTTTCCTGCAGGAGCTGTTGGGGTATGGCCCATTCTTTATTGTCATTACCTTTCTCGGCCTTTCCTCATTGGCCTTGGCTCCCAAAATCCCCGCAAAGCGACTGGAGGAGGAAGCCCGGCAGGAGGAACCCGCCGTTTGAATGAGTTTTTTGCCGTTCAGTGCGTGGAACCGGACACCGGAAACTGCTCGGTTGCATTTGCGATCCTCCCACGGTAGCCCCACAATGTGATGTTGATGCGTGGGGTCATCCCATTGTGTTCCATTCTCCTGCAGATGCCATTTTTTTTCAGATCATCCGTATCCCCCGCCAGTTTGCGATTGGCGTTTTCCCTCATCGAGTTGTTGGTTGTCGTCGCGGTGATCGCCATCCTGGCGGTGCTGGGCGTGCCCGCCATGCAGGGAGCCCACAAACGATCCCTCGATGTGCGATGCCTTGCAAACATCAGGCAACTCCATCTGGGGTCCATGCAATACGCTTTGGACAACAACAATGACACGCCAATGGCCGTGGATAACTACTGGCACAGACGTGTTATCGGCTATCTGGTTCCAGGAGCTGGCCCGGCAACTTTTCAGCAAGGGCCTGGGACGCCAAATTACAAGCCGGGGAATTTCGCGTGTTTTGTATGTCCGAGACACGACCCCCGATTAATATTCCAGGGGGTCCTGAGCTACGGGATGAATCAGCTTCTGCCAAAAAAAATACCGGCTTTGCCCGGGAGGGTGATTCTGTTGGGCGACGTGCAGGGACAATATACGCTGGCCCCGCACCTCCCCGGAAAAGACAACCCCACAGAGAGACATGGCAACAAATGCGACAATTTCATCTTTGTGGACGGGCATGCCGAATCACGCACGTATCCACACTACTCGAACACAAACAACCGACAACTATGGGAACCATAATTCATAAAATGCTGCGGGTCATTTTTGCATTCAGCATGCTGGCGGCCATTCCACACGCAGCGGGGGAGCCTGGATCTTTTGAAGTCGAAAACCGGGGAATGCGTGGTTACAGCGTGGGCAAGGTTGCCGCAGCCTGGCCGAAGATCAAGCGAGAGTCCGGGTCCTCTGCAGTCACCGTGCTGCTTGTCGGAACGAACGACATGATCAATTCGGAGTATCTGACGCCCTTCGACCAATTCCGTAACGAATATGACAAACTGCTGGGCTCTCTGGCCCAATCCAGCACCCACCTCATGGTCGCCACCCTGCCTCCCTGCGTGGAAGAACACCTTTTCCGCCGGCACAAACGGGACCTGTATGGCGACGCATCACCCAATGAACGCATCCAGCAGGCCAACAAGATCATCAGGGAGATTGCGCTACAGCACGGCTGCAAAGTCGTGGATCTTGATTTGATCTTCACCGAGGGCACATGGGAAGAAGGCAATCCATCTGGGATCATGCGCACCATTGCGTCCGGAGGAACCCCCGACGGGGTGCATCCAAATGCCGCCGGAGCCAAGCGGATCGGAGAGGCGGTGGCCGAAGCCGTCAAGACCATTGGTCTCAAGGAGGGGAAAATCATCTGTCTGGGCGACAGCATCACCTATGGCGGCGGACTGCAGGGTGAGGGAACAATCGAAGGGGAAACCTACCCGGCCGTGCTATCGCAATTACTGAACGGCAGCCCGTCCAACCCTAACCCGGATAAATCACAATGAGACAGCCCATCTTGCGAATCTTTTGCCCGCCAGCGGGTTCCGCCTCCCGCACCAGATCACAGGGGATATGCCTTGGTCGGTGGCACCCACTGACAGTCAAAATCTTCTGCAATCTGAGCCGCCTCCCTGTGATTTATCCGGGCCAAGTAATTCCATCCACTCCCCGGCGTTTCCGGAGAGGGTCTTTCAGGTGATGAGCGCCGCCTCAAGCCGGGGCTGGTCCGTCCCCGCCATGCATTCAAGGATCTGGCCCGCACAGATGCCAGAAGGTGGAATCCCCTCACGAACAGCCAGCGCTGCGGCGGTTCCGGCGGCCTGCCCCAGTGAACAGCAGGTCGGCATCACGCGAAAACTTCCGGCCGCCTCGTGCGTGGCACTGATGCAGCGTCCCGCCACGAGGATCCAGTCCGCTTCGCGCGGCTGGAGGCATCCGTAGGAAATCCCATAGCGGATCGATTGCTTCAGGTCGAAAGTATCCGCAGCACCATCGGGATCGTGGATATCAATCGGGTAGGCACACTCGCAGATCGAATCTTCCGGGATCACACATCCGAGCACGTCGCGTTCGGTCAGTGTGGCACGGCCCACGATCCGGCGGGTTTCCCGCACGCCAATCTGCGGTCCGGTCGAGACGAGGAACGCCCGCGAAAATCCGGGGACAAAATGTCTGAAAAACTCCAGCAACTGCCATGCCTGCTCGCGCCCGTGTATTTCGGCCGAGGAGAACTCTGCCAGCTTGCTGGCATCGCCGTGGACGCGTGTGCCGTTGATGGTTACCGCCGTTGGGTCCCACGGCTGCGACCAGAACATCGCAATGTCATCCCGGGGGATGTTCCAGAGTCCTTGGCGGCGGGCTGCCCGGATCTCCTCATGCCGCGTTGAACCTTCGTAAACAAAAAGCCCGTCAACGAGTTCCCCGCCTTCCGCCCGATAGGCGACCGGATCGAAGCCGCCCAGTCGCACGACCATCGTCATGGGCTGCATTTTGGCGTCGCGTTTGCGACCGAGCGTGCATTCGATACCAGCCAGACGACTGACATCGGCATCGCCGGTCGCGTCAACCAGGCAACGGGCAAAGAGGATCTCTTCGCTGTTTTTTCCGCGACATGTCACCGCCCACCCGCGTGCGATTTGTCGCACGTCTGCGGGGAAGGCATGGTAGAGCACCTGGACCCCGGCCTCTTTCAGCATGCGGTCGAGGGTGAGTTTCAGGGCCTCTGGCTCAAAAACGTCACAGTGGAGGTCGGGAGTGCGGTAGTGCGCATTCTGCTGATCGAGGCGCTCGATGATCTCGCGATAGATCGGCGCGGAGAGATCGTCCAACCCGTCGCGGTAATTGATGAATACTGAGAGCCCGGCAGCTGTGGCCATGCCCCCGCAAAACCCATGCCTCTCGACCAATACTGTGGACACATCCAGCCGCGCTGCAGCGATGGCGGCGGCACATCCTGCAGGCCCGCCACCAAAGACAGCTACTTCGGTGGTCTTTGATGCAATCATACGCTTTATCCGTCTCGCCTATCTACCCGCACGAGTTTGCAGTTCGTGAAACGAAGGAACATGCCACCGAGTCTTGTGGGTGGACTAATCGAACAGGATCATCCTTCCTGCCGTCTCTTGAATCGAGCGAATGCCTGGGCGACAAGAAGGATCGCCACCCCCCCCGACAAGAACATGGCCGTGCTTGGCTCAGGCACCACCGATGCGGCAGAAATCGAGAGGTCGTCAATTCTGAAGGAACCTCCTGCGTTGGCCCCATTGGCACCCAGAAGATAAATGCGAAGCGTCAACGCCGTATCGGCTGCTCCCGTGACGTTGAGGCCCGTATTGGGGTAGTAATACCAGTAGTTGATGGTAGGGCTGCCCTGGGTCTGGTTGAATGTTCCCGAGGCAATGGAACCCGCAAAGCTATCTGCGGAAGACCGAAGCTCGAAACTGGTCGGCCCGGCACCTGCGGTGGCGATCGAGCGTGCGCCGAAGGAGAACGCCGTCAGGTTCACGGCTTCCCCAGATACTGTCGAAGTGAGACTGAAAGAAAAGTAAGAGGAAGTGGAGATGTTCACCGTGGCATCCGCCGTCAGCTGACTGGTAAAATAGTTGTATGCGGCAGAAGCGCTCGCGTAAGCGGTGGTATTGCTCGGCTGAGAGGTCGAAGTTCCACTGACGGCCACATTGGCAACAGTCATGGCCCCGGCCGTGATGTTTGTCAGGGAGCCGCTTGTGGGAGACAGGGAGGCACCGGTGAATTGGTAGATCACCTGAGCTTCCGCATCGTATGCCGGGATGGCTAACATGGCGACCAAGCTCAAAGCGAAGATTGAATTTCTGACCGTTGGGATTGATGGGGATTTCATAGCGTTGTTCTGGTTCAGATTCAGCATGGGTCTGATGCGCCCGCTCTTCAAGACTGCCGGTGCGCATCGGGCGAATCAGTTCCACCTACGGAACACCCCGACATGACCTCCCCGCACAGGACCCTGCCCGGACGCAACTGCCAGGTCCGAATTTTTCCGCCCGGCAGTTTGAATGCCATGCGACCGCTCCGAAGGCGTTTTTCTTTTCCAATCGGTGATTCCTTCAAGGGCTCGTCTCGTAGCTTGTGCTCACTTGCAGACCGCGTTTGCTCCAGACGGATATGTAATAGAGGCGGGCCTCCGGGGGTAGAGTGGCATGGACCTGGTTGGCGGAAATGGAGGCGGGGATGGATTGCCATTGGCGCTTTGCCCACGGACCCAGCGCGTCGGTGGTATAGCTGAGTTCGGCTCTCGACAGCGGTTCGGGCGACTGGAAGTCCACCGTGACCGATTGGTCGGCCCGCTGGATCCCGGTGATTTTCGGAAGCTTCTCCCCGTTGCGGACCACGCTGTCGGCGAAGGCTTGGATCTCCGGCGGATCGCCGGCAGGCGGGTGGCCGTGCTTCATGTTCACGCGCAGGCTGAGGGTGGTGAGGGAGTCCGGCATCTGTCCGTGGCTTTTCTGCCACGCCGGCAACCAGAAAAACTTGTCGTTGGTGCCGTTGACCCAAAGCACTGGAAAGCGAATGTCGGGGATGTAGTTCTTGGCATCCCATTGCGCATACCAAAGTGCGGACTGATCAGGCGGCAGCTTTTGCAGCTGGCCGGCGAAGATGGTGTCTTCGTAATTGCCGCACCCGTAGACAGGCACGGCGAACTTCAGCCGCGAATCCAGTCCCGCGAGCAGGCAGGTCAGGTAGCCTCCCCATGAAACGCCGGTGACGCCCGTTCGTTCGGGATCCACTCCGGGTTGCGCGAGGAGCAATGAGTGGGCGAGGATGGCGGCGGTCGCAGCTTGGAAAGGCCACTGATCCCGCAAGGGTTCATCCAGCTGCGCGAAGGAGGCGGAACCGCCGGCAGGTCCGCCCGACGGATTGAGCGGCCTTGGTTTGGCGTCCTCGGGAAGTGGGAGCGTTCCGAAGTGATCGATGGCGATGGCAGCGTAGCCGCGGTCCACCCAAAGTTTGACCCACGATTCGAATGCCGTGCCTCCGGCACCGTGGAGGAGCACAATGCCGGGGGCTTTGGCACCTTCGGCCAGTTTCGGCACGCCGATCCAGGCAAACACCCGCGTCGGCTTGCCACGATAAGAGGGCCCCGCGAAGAAGAGCGGACGGATGCGCTCATCCGACGATGGGATCTGTGGCGCCGGAAAAACCTCCGGGGGTGCCGCAAGAGACTGGAGGTCCCAGAGATTTTCCTTGGGAGCCGCGTTGGTCTGCTGCCCCGTGAGGGCCACCACGACTGAAACAATGATTTTCACGAGGCCTGACATGCTTCCGCCGGCAATGGCGCGAACTGGCGCGGAACATGTCCGCAACCCTGGGGCGGGCTTCGTCACTGGACACCTCCGAACCAATCGCTATGGGCCGGGTCCACCCCCATGCCCATGCTTCCCTTCAGCGGAGGCAGATTGACCCCGGGCAGATACCGGGCGTGCTCGAGCATGATGGGTTTCATCTCCGGTTGCCCCGCAAGGTTATGCCATTCGTTCGGGTCCGAGCGATGATCATAGAGTTCTTCGTCCCCGTTCGAGTAGCGGATGTAGCGGTAATCGCATGAGCGCACGGCGTGATTGTTCACGAAAAATGTCGTGACGACAGGACCACGAGGGGCGGTTGGATCCCGCAACTGGGGAACGAGGGAAGAACCTTCCAGATTTGACCTCGGTTTGTGCCCGCAAAGCTCGATCAGCGTGGGGTAGAGATCGATGAGGCCGGCCGGTTCGGCGGAGCGCCCTCCGGCGGGAAAACCGGGGGCGCGGATGATCAAGGGCACCCGGGTGTCCCGCTCCCAAAGAGAGCGTTTTCCCCAACGGAACTTTTCTCCAAGACTGTGGCCGTTGTCTGAGAGGAGAACCACGATCGTGTTCTTGGCATGCGGGGTGGTTTCCAGGGCGTCCAGGAGACGTCCGATCTGCGCATCCACGAAGCTGATCGAGGCCAGGTAGGCCTGCACGGCTTCCCGCCACCGGCCGCTTTTCACAAAGAACGGGTGACGCGGGGAGTTGTTGGCATAGGTCAGGGCCAAGGCAAACTCGCCGACGTCCTTGAGGTCGTCCTCCTTCTGCGGCGGCAGAATAACATCCTTCTCCTCTCCTTGGGCATCCCACCAGGCGGGCGGAGCATAAAAGGGTGCGTGCGGACGGAAAAACCCCACCGCCATGAAGAACGGCTGGGGCGAGGAAATCTCCCTGAGTTTGGCGATGGCCCAACTGGCCATTTCGTAGTCGACGGTATCTTCGTCTCGCTCGGGGAAACGGCCCCAGTCCCACAGCGGTCCGCCCGGTGCCCCCTCGACCAACTTTTTGCCCCCGGCCGGGAAAGGCCCCCAGTCACCCAGAGGGCCATACTCTTGGAATGTTTCGGTCGCGCTGCTGTCGTGGAAAATCTTGCCGACGCCGATGGTCCGGTAGCCTCGCGAAGCAAAATACTCGGGCATCGTCGGGGTTGCTTCTTTGTTGTTCAATGCCGGGCAATCACGGCGAAAGTCCAAGGGACCAATGGAATAGAGTCCCGTGGTGGAGGGACGCGTGCCAGTCAGGAAACTGACCCGCGACGGGTGGCAGATCGGCGCCTGACAGTGCGCGTTGGCGAACAAAGTGCCTTGCCTCGCCAGCCGGTCGAGGTTTGGCGTCCTGGCCTGCGGATGGCCGCCGAGCGTGCCAACCCAGTCATTCAGGTCGTCAACAGCGATGAGCAGGATGTTCGGTGCGGTGGACGACGCGTCATGCGGATCCGCGGCAAGCACATGCGAAGCATTGTGCATGGCCAACACCAGGATGACCGTCAGGGTCTTGATCGCATATTCCGAAGCTATCGCCCTCGTGAGATTGCGGAAGTTTATCATTCTTTTGATGACGCCATGCTTCCAGCAGTTGCCGTTGTCAGTCGGATTTCTTGGGACGAGCTTCGCGGATGTCGAGGAGTGTCATACGATCGGCTCCCTTGGCAACCGCATCGCGCAACGGGGCGGGTGGGAGCGATTTGACCCAGGCGAGAGCGGAGCCCCGCAGGCGGTCGACGACATCCTGATGCTTGGCTGAAACGTCATTCACCTCCTCGGGATCCTTTGTGATGTCGTAGAGCTGCCCATTGGCTCCCGAGTAGTCACAGTAGAACTTCCACGGACCGTCGCGGACCGCGAGCGGCGGGGAGAAGAAGGCGGGATTGCCCACGACTTCGAAGAACCACTCCCAATGCAGGGGGCGTTGGCGTGATGCTGAACCGCCGCGCAATGCGGCACTCATGTCCTCGCCGTCGATGCCGGGCGCATCACAGGGAATACCGGCAAGGGCGGCCAAGGTTGGCATGAGATCGACACCCGACATGATCGTCTCGTTGTCCACGTGGCCCGAGGGGATTTTCCCCGGCCACGCGGCGATGAAGGGAACGCGGGTGCCGCCCTCGTAGAGGCTCCGCTTGCGCCCGCGCAAAGGCCCGGGAGAGCCCATTCCGGCGTTGGCGGCGTTCCCGATTGCGTAGTCTTCGGGGCCGTTGTCGCTGCTGAAGACGATGATGGTGTCGTCCGCAAGCCCAAGCTCCGCCAGGGCTTCGCGCAGACGTCCAATCTGAAGGTCAACTTCGGCGATGGCGGCAAGGTAAACCCTCATCTGCCCGGCAGGTGCTCTGGCAGCCTTGAAGTAATCCTTCATCCACTTTCCGAATGAATCCGGGTCAGGCTTCAAGTCACGGAACGCCTCAAGCTGTTCCGGGCTCGGCCTGAGCGGCGCATGCGGCAAGGGCGACCAAACGTTCACGTAGAAGGGCCGGTCTTTGTGGCCGCGGATGAAGGTGATCGCCCGATCAAAGGTGGCTTCGGTCAGCAGGAAGGGATCCTCGTTCTGCCCCTCTTGCCTGAGCTGTTCCCCAGACCCGCTGAGGACCGCCGCCACGTCAAAGCCGTAGGCGGTGGGAGCCGGGGCACCGGCATACTTGCCCAGGTGCCACTTGCCAAAGTGGGCGGTCGCATAGCCGGCTTTCTTGAAGGTGTCGGCAATGGTTGTCACCTCGGGGTCGAGCCAATCCGGAACCTGCCGTTGCTTGTTGACATCGGGTTTGCTCGTGATGTGGTGAAACCCGAGGCGGGCCGGATACTTTCCTGTCAAGAGTGCCGCACGGCTTGGCGAGCAGACGGACCCGTTGACGTAGAAATTCTTGATGACCGACCCCTCGGCAGCGAGACGGTCGAGATTGGGCGTTCGCACGTAGGGATGCCCGTTGAAGCCGACATCGCCCCACCCCTGGTCGTCGGCCAGAATGAAGATGACGTTGGGGCGGCGTGCCTCGGCGGCACTTGCGTCCAAAGGTGCAGCGATCCCGGCCAGATGAGCGCACATCAGGGCGGCAAGTGGTCTGGTATAGGAGGAAGTTTTCATCGTGGAATCATTGAAGTTCAGGACGCAACAAGAGTTGCATATGGCCTCTGCATGTGCTGTTGGCTACGGGCCGTTGAGTGTTTACAAGAGCGCGATGGCGTATGTGGTGGTGTGACGGATCATCTGGCGCAAGGGTGTGTTCTTAAAAGAACGTGAGGCCAGCCACTCCCGGCGTCCAGTTTCAGATTGGTTTCCCGCAGGTCTGGTTCCACCGGATGAACTCCCATGAAGTCTTCCGGCAGGCCTGCCAGACTCATGGACTGAAGATCCGCCAAGATCCGATCTTTCCATGTTGCAACTTGTAAGGGATGCGTCCGGCTTTCAGGGCCGGAGCTTTGCCCTTGGATTCCTCGTTGAGATTTGTCGGTGCTGCGGACTTTGCTGATGTTGGCAGGCGCATCTCGCCATGGACGGCATCCGTTCCCGGATTGAACAGGCGAACGATGAAATCGCCCGAGTCTTCCGCTTGCTTGAAGGCCGACAGAACGCTTCCGCCGGAAAGCGCATAGAGGGAATTTTCCACCGGAAGATCCCCCCCGGGGACGGAAGAAAACTGGAAGGTCGTAGCCGGGACATTCAGGGCCTGGGCCTCCGAAAACACGTTGCCCGCCTTCCAATCTCCCTTGTGGGGGTGAAGGGCGTATTCGAACTCGAGCGTTCGGAGCAACTGCGCACCCTTTTGCTGAGGGAAGCTTCCCGTTGACCGGAACTCGGTGCAGATCCGGGTGCGCACGGCACGAAAGAGGGTGATCGCAAGCGTGCGCTGAGGGTCGTCGAGGAGTTGGTATTCGGTCACACTGTTGCTGAGCACGGCAAATCCCTGCTTGCCATCGGTCACATCCACAAACATCTGCATCGGCAGCGTTTGCATCTCCGGCCAGAATTCCCCGCGTTCGTCGCGGGTCGGAATGATCGGGCGGCGGTCCACGTTGAAGTGTCCCGCGCTGTCGGCGAAGTCGGTGGCCAACCCGGTTGGCAGCATGATCCTCATCCGGTGATCCTCGGCCGTGTTGCTGATGCTGGTCCGCACGTCGAGCCTGCGGGCGCCGCGGCGCAGAGTGAAGCGGGAAGTGATCTTCACCGGGGTTGTTTCCTCCAGACGGCGGCTTTCGCCGATGAGGGTTTTTTCCGGCAGGATTGCGCCGGCCGGGAGCCGCATCTCGATTTCCACGGCGATCGTGGCGGCAAGAGGCCCGTTGTTTTCCAGCCAGATGCGGGCGTTGCTTCCCTGCGAGGTGAACGTGCGGTTGGCGTGTGGTGGGTAATGGGCCCAGTAGTCGCCGATGTCGCCGGAATCTTCAAAATAGTGAATCCCTCGCAGCGTGCGTTTGCCCGGTTTGTCGGTGAAGTCGAGAGTGCCGTCGGCATTGATTTCAACCCGGAGGAATTCGTTTTCCAGGCTGCGGGCATTCGCCGCAATGTTTCCGCCGGGCGAAGTGCGCATCTCCGGCCACCATTCACCCGAGCGCTCGAAGGTTTTGTGCGGGCGCGCTTCGAGCACCTTGTAGCCTCCGGCAGGGATTTTGCCCGCATCGACGAAGAGCGTGTGGCGGTCGAAATCGAAAGGCCATGGGCGGGACTCCAGATCGTGAACCGGACAAGTCATCTGCCGCCTTGCAACAAATTGCGTATCGCATCGCCGGCCTTTCGCATCGAAGAGATCCACGTCCCATACCGAGGCCTCCTGCGGGGTGTCCACGCAGATCTCGAGGATTCCGCTGCGGGCGAATGGCAGGGGATTGACGACAAGAACCAGAATCGCTCCGGGAGCGAACGGGCGCGCATCGATGCGGCGGATCAGGCGCGCAATGGTCTCCTCTTCGACAACCTTCGCCAACTCCACCGCCTGGGCGAGCCGGCAGGCGGTGTCGTCGGCGGTTTTGTCCTGAGTGACGCCATTGATGGAATCGTGGGGATGGGACTGCAGAAGATGCTTCCATGCGATGTCGAGGAGAGCTTTTGGATAGGGCTCGCCGAGCATCGCCAGTGCGGCGGCGAGGGGTTCGGCCCGGCGAATCAGGGCGTTCTCGGCAGCCTTGTTGAGTTGTTTGAGTGGGATGCGCGTGGCAAGGGCATTGCCCGAGCACGAGCAGGATGGCCCATCCCTCAGCTCTCCCTGAACGACCGGGACCGCCTTGCCTTTCAACAGCCCGGGGAGGGCCTCCGCATATTCCTCGATCGTGCCCATCCTCCACTCGATCTTCGGGTCGGCTTTTTTCGCATCGCGAAGCATCCGGGGGAGAGGGGCCTGCGGGCAGCTAAAGTCCGATCCGCTGAGAATCAACCGCAAGCCGGGCGCGAGGGATTCGTCCATTGCATGCCATGCCGCATCGAAGGCGTCCGGCAATTTGTCTTCGTGGTAGCCGGTTTCCCGATCAATCCGGAAGTAATCTTCGTGCGCCGCCGCGGGATCGGCGCGATGAAGAACCTGGCCGGTCCCCGCCCAGCGAAAACGGAATTCCTTGGAGAGGTAGTCCATTCCAAATCGGGAAGGAATGTAGGCCTGAAAGAACCCGTTCGCACGGGCATCCTTCCCGAGGCGCGTGGTGAGCACGCGTGTGCCATCCGGCGCTTCCCACCAATACTCACAATGCGGGGCCCGATCTTTGGAAACCCGTTTGGCGGCGATGATGAAATTCACCCCGAACTCCGAGTAGATCTGCGGGAACTGGGCGGTCTGTCCCCAGCCGAAAGAATTGTAACCAATGCCCAGGTGCCCCCCAAACTGAGCGCAGTAGCGGATTCCCTTGAGCAGGTTGCGAACCAGGCATTCGCCGTCCAGCGGATAGAGATCCGGCAGGGTATACCACGGGCCGATTTTGAGCCGGCCCGCCTTCACATGCCTGCGAATGCGCCCGGCATCTTCCGGGCAAACCTCCAGATAGTCCTCGATGGCCACACACTGGCCATCCATGACGAAGCAGGTGTAGGATTTGTCGTTGTCGAGGATTTCGAGGAGTTGCTGCATGAAGTCCACCAGCAACGAACGGTTTTTCCAAATCGGGTAGCGCCACTCGCGGTCCCAGTGCGTATGTGGGACAACGATGGCCGTGGGGCGGTTCGCTTCTTTTTTCATTTGATGAACTGCAGGGCCTCGGAAAGTTGACCGCACCATCCGTGGCAGAGCGGCCGGGTTCCGCTGGCCTCGATATTTCCGCCGCTTACTCCGATGGCGGCAAAGCCGGCCAATCGGAGCGAGCAGACTCCGGCACCGCTGTCCTCCATGCCGAGCACGTGGGAACGCTGTTCGAAGGGAATCCCCAGCCCGACACGGCATGTCTCCGAGTAAAGCCAGGGATGCGGCTTGGGTGACAGTTCCCCGAGAGTTCCGACCTCCCGACCTTTGCGCATCGGGAAACCTGCCGTGATGATCGCATCATAAAACTCCACCGGATTGCCCATCCCGAGTTGCCGGAAGGCCGAGATGATCTCCGGCATCGCTTTCTCGTAGAGCCCGGAAGTCACCAGTCCGATGCGCACTCCCCGCCCCTTGACCTCGAGGAGAAATTCCTTGAGCCCCGGCGCAGGTGAAAAGGCATCGGTTCGACCGCGCCCCTCCAGAATCTCGCGCATTTCGCGGTGCACATGCTCAAAGTATTGTCTCCGCGCCTCCTCGACCGTATTGCCGGGACAATACTTGGAGACGCAATACTGCAGGTGCTCGGACACGCTGTGACCTGAAACGTGCGGAACATCGGCCTCCTCCAATTCGAAGCGAGGATTGCCGAGGAGTGAAGCTGTGGTCAGCTCGATGATCCAGATCCAGAATTGTTCACTATGCACGCTCGTCCCATCCAAATCCATGAGCAGCGCCTCGATCGGCGCCTCGGGGCGAATTGCGTGGACGGGATAATAGGCAGGATAGCCCATGGCGGAACTCACCAAAGCGAAGAATTTTCCCGAGTCGAACCGGACAAACTCCACTTTCTTATCCAAAGTGGTTCGAATGGATACAACGCCCGATCGACCTTTTTCGAAGGCTCCATCCGATGTCCGCTCGATGGCCGGGAGCGAGTCAATGTCCATACCATGCCGCCTCCTGCGGACTGCCGGGGCCGGCTTGCGAGGGCAGAAGAACCACTGCGGATGGCATCGGACGTTGGAAGTGTGCGCGATGCTCGCTCATTGCTTCGCCTCGACCTCCAGGCTGCGCACTTCGACCTTGGTCGGCTTTCCGGGTTCCATATCCCAGCCGATAAAGTTGACCTTTGTAACGGAGGCACCATCCGCGGCAGGCGGCAGGCCTTTTTCCTCTAGCAGGATCTTGCCATCGGCGCGCAGCGTGACGTCCCAGGTGTTTGCCGGAGGGTGAACAACGAACTCGGCATCGATCCAACGGCCCTCGGGCAGGGCCGCTTTCTTCTGGCTGCCTGGAACAATCACGAACCTGGGCTGCAGGTTGAGTGTGAGGACATGGTCGGCCGTGCTGACCGCCCGGTCGGTGACTCGGAACTTGCCGGAGAAGTCCGCGCCCAAGCGGAATGTGGTTCTGACCCTCAGCCCGTGGTCGATGGCAAAATCCCGGTCAACCCACAGACTGGGCGCAGTTTTGTCATCCTCCCGCATTCTGAACAACTGCAGGACCACCGTGCCGTCGGAATCCTCGGTCACCTCGGCATCCCCGCTGGCGCGGATTATCGGGGCTGGAAGCGTTCCGATGTCATCCGGTCCAAGCTGCATCCGGTAAACGCTTCCGTTGTCATAGACGGAAGCCATCGTGCCGTGCATGTCGAGTTTGCCAGGGGAAAAAGCCCGCAAGCGATATGTCCCGGGGGAGCGGAGGACGGATTTTTCGAAGGGCGGGCTGCTCGCGTCCGGCTGGCTCAGGTCGGTGGTGTAGCGGACGACGGCGGAGGCATCACTTTTCGATACGACGACATCCACGCCCTCACTTCCGGCAAGATAGGCGGAGGGAGGCTGGATGGAGATCTGCAGTGGTTCGCCGTAAAACCGCGTCCGCCATTCGCCTTGAGGGCCGGTTTCTCTGGTGTGGATTCCTTGCCAATCTGCGGTGGCCGACGGACTGTCTTTGGGAAGTCGGAAGTCGCCGGCGTCAGGATCCGCAAACCCCGGGTCGCCCGCCCGCCCGTTGGCGTCCTTGCCGCGTTTGCGCATCGCGGCGAGAATCTCGGAGGCCTGCTCGGGGTGATCGGGCGTCCAGTAAACATTGCCGTCCATGGAGAGATCTTCCAGCGCGGCCGACTTGGCGTGGTCGCCCGGATTGTCGCGGTGGACCAGCGGGGGTAAGGCATCACCCGCCGGATGCCGGTAGAAAAAGATATTTCCGGACAGCGATGCCCCCTCAACCGGCCCTCGCTGAATGATCGTGGCGGAATGCACATGCTTTTTGTTTGGACGGGCGTTGTAGACAATGTTCCGGTCGAAGCGGTTGACCTGCTTGAGGGTGAGAGCCCCGCAGGAGACGTTGGCGATGACGTTCTCCACGACATCGGTGCCCCACTGAAGATCATCGGTGCGTATGGCGTAGCTGGAATACCCGCCCAAGGTGTCATGGACATAATTGCGCCGGACAACGTTGCCGGGACCCGAGCCGGCCACGTAGATGGCGTTGCCGTCGCCAAGCTGGGTCATGAATGAAAAGATGTCGTTGTATTCAACCACGTTGTCGCGTCCGTGCAGGAACGGCATGAGCTTCTTCTGGATGAACGCGTCGGTCTCGCTCCCGCCCCCCTTGATAATTTCCTGGAACTCCCGGTAGGCCGCGCGAAAGGCAGGAAGCGTCTCATCGCGGCTGATGGTGCGTCCTCGCTCGCGGGCGTCGCCGCGTTTCCAGTCGTTGGGCCAGTTGCCGGTGATGGCGATGGCCATGTAGGGGATGTCGTGGATCAGGTTGTGATGCACGTGGTTGGCGGCCGTTTGGAACAACACGATCGCCGGGCTGGCCAGATAATCGCGGCCGATGAAGCCAATGGCATTGTGCGCGATCTCGTTTTTGCCGCTGACGTCTTTGTTGCCCGGTCCATAGCCCGCAATGACAATGGCCGACCCACCCAAATCGCGGAACTCGTTGCCGATGATGCGGATTTTGCGGGCGAGCAAATCCAGCCTGACGCCACTTGATGCTCCGTCGACGAATGCGCAGTTTTGCACCAGGCAGTCCTCCGCGGCGCGAAACCGGAGCATGGTGTTTGGCGTGTCATACAGCTCCCAGTCGTGCTGCAGCCCTGCGGTGCGTTCGTCCCATGTGTGGCGGTTTGTCTCGGTGAAGGTCAGATCCTGGAACTCGATGCCACGCACCGGCATGTCGTCGCCGTCGGTCTTCACTTGGCCCTCGACTTCGATGAGCGAGGTGGTGACGGCGGCGCGAACTTGCTGCGGGTCGGAATTTTCCGGAGGCCAGAAATACAGGAGGCGTTTCCGACTGTCGGAAACCCAGCGTCCGGGCTGGTCGAGGAACTCGAGGCTGTTCTCGATCCAACAATTTTCCTCCAACTCGTGGGCCATGACCAGCGGCCCGGTGGCGGGCAAACCGGTGCGCACCACTTTGTGCTTTTCGTCCACGGACGCCAAGGGAAGCAGGTTGAACTGGAACTGACGGGTCGGCGTGATCGCCAGTTCCACGTCCTGCAGGTTCGACCAGTTTTTGAAAGTGTCCCGGCGGAAACTGAATTGGGAGTTGGTGTCCCACGGACCTTCGCAGCCGGCCGGCTGACCAAAAATTCGGACCTGCGCCGAGCGGGCGCGCGGCAGTCGGCTGCCCTCCACGTAAAGCGCGTGGATATCTGCCTTCGCCTCCTCGGGCCACCGGGCAACCAGGATGTGATCGCGGGCTGCTGCCGGAACTTCCATGGGGAGATCGTGGGGCTTGCTCCATCCGGCAATGGGCACCGATCCGCTTAGGGCCGCCCGTGCGCCCTTGACCGACCGGATGAGCAATCGCCCGCCGTCTGGAGGTGAATCGGCCGACGTGACATGGACCGGTCGGGTGACGACATGCAACCCTCCTGCCATTTGGATTTCCACAAGCCCGCCTCGGACCTCGACCGGCAGATCGCGGACCACTCTCAATGCCCCATCCAAATCGGATACAATAGCCCGATAATTCTCATCGCCGGGGGCTGTTGCGCCGACCGGCCTCACCAACACACGGACCGGCTGTGGAGCGCCCCAAGCCATCCATGGAAAGAGCAGGATACTGGCGACAGTGAGAAACCTCATCGCCCTACAACTAATCGCGGCCTCCTCCCGCACAAGACTCCCCATCGGGCCTAGTGCATCGCGTTCCACCCGATGAACGCCAACACGATTTCAAATGTGGCACTCGCCGACACCACGAACGAGAATCCCGGCCCCTTGCTACAAGATGCGAGAGTGCTTCGATTCTTCCTCACATGGGCAAGAATCCCCCGGAGATCAGACGTCCTCATTCAGGTATCGCGAGCACGCCGCCCCAAGTTCGGCTCGCAGGCAGTCGCTCGCTTCGCCCGCAAGGCCAATGCTCTCGTAGGCCATTGCGCTCAGGTCGCCGGTATCCATTATGCGATTTTACGGGGAAGCAACAATGGATGTCAGCTGCCGTTGACGGGGAGGGAGAGAGCGGGTAGATTTTCACGTTTGCGGCCGGGCGGTTCTCAGCAGGAACGTCCCGGAACCAAATCCAAACATCCATGCAAGCCGACTGGGAAATCAAATCGCGGGCGCACGTCTGTGCGAGGACGGGACGGGAGTTCATCCCCGGGGAAACCTTTTACACTCTTCTGGTGCGCGAGGGGGACGGGTTCTTTCGCGAAGATCTTTGCGAGGAATCGTGGGCGGCGAGGAACGAAAACATCCAGCCTTTTTCGTTCTGGCGCTCCAAGTATGAGCCGCCCGCCCCGCCGCCGGCGGAGCCTCTGCCCCGGGATGATGCCGAGGGGCTCCTCCGCAGGCTGGTGGCGGAGAATCATCCGGCCTACAAAAATGTCCGCTACATCCTGGCCCTGATGCTCGAGCGCAAACGGATGCTGCGTCCGATCGAGAGCAGCGATCCGGACATGCTGGTTTACGAGCACGTCGGCACCGGTGAGACCATCGTGCTCGCCAACCCGCATCTGAGCTTCGAGCAGATCCCGGATGTCCAGCGCGAGGTCAGCGCGCTTCTGTCCCCGGACTCCCCGGTCGTCTGAGGATTCCGAAAAAGGCTATTGAACCAAGGCACACGGAGGGAAAACGGACAGGTTTATGAGCCGAACGATTCTGAAGACTTCAGGATGTCTGAACTGAGCATCGCAACCGGGCGAGTTGAGTCACACACGGGCGCGAAGCCCCTGCTTTTTCTCGCGCCGATGGCGGGGGTGACGAATACCGTGTTCCGGCGCCTGTGCAAAGGGTTCGGGGCGGACGTGCTCACCACCGAGTTCGTTTCGGCCGAGGGGATCCTGCACCGGAATGAGCGGACGCGGAGGTATTTGGAGTTTCATCCCGATGAGCGCCCGCTCGGGGTCCAGCTTTTCGGGGCCGATCCCGATCACCTTGCGGAGGCGGCCCGCTCGGTCATCGAATGGGTTGCGCCGGATTTTCTCGATCTGAATTTCGGGTGTCCCGTGAGCAAGGTTGTCTGCAAGAACGGAGGCTCCTCGCTCCTGCGCAATGGTCCGCTTCTCGCCCGTGTCGCGCGCTCCGTGGTCGCCGCAGCGGGCGGGGTTCCGGTGACCGCAAAGATCCGGACCGGATGGGATGCGCGCTCGGTCAACGCCGTGCAGACCGCCCGCATCCTGGAGGGTGAGGGGATTGCACGGATCGCCGTGCACGGCCGCACGAAGGACCAGGGATATTCCGGCCAGGCGGACTGGGGTGTGATCGCGTCCGTTGCGGAGGCTGTCGCCATCCCGGTGATCGGCAATGGCGACATCACCGGCGCGGATGCGGCCCTGCGGCGCCTGCGCGAAGCGCGTGTCGCGGGCCTGATGATCGGCCGCGCCGCGATGAGCCGCCCGTGGATCTTTTCAGAGATCCGGCAGGTCCTTGATGGGCTTCCCGAGCCTCCTCCGGTGTCCATCGCCTGGCAGTGGGAGTTTATCCTTGAGCACTGCCGCAGGGAAATTGATTGGTGGGGAGGAAAAGAACGGCTCGCCATGAAAGCGATGCGCGCCCGCCTGATGGCCTACACGCGCGGCATGCCCGGCGGCCCCCGCCTGCGCGAATGCCTCCAGCGCGTCGAATCGCTCGACCAGGTGCGGGAAACCGCCCAAAGCTGCCTCGCGAAACTCCAATAAAACCCAGCCCTCAGGCTTTCACGCGCTCGATCTCGGCGCCGAGTCCGTTGAGCTTCTCGTCAATCGATTCGTAGCCGCGGTCAATGTGGTAGACCCGGTTGACCTCGGTGATGCCGTCGGCCTGGAGCCCGGCGAGCACGAGGGCGGCGGAGGCCCGGAGGTCGCTGGCCATCACCGGGGCGCCGCCGAGTTTCTCGATGCCGTGGATGATGGCGGTCGATCCCTGGAGCTCGATGTTGGCCCCCATCCGCTTGAGCTCGGCGACGTGCATGAAGCGCTGCGGGAAGATGTTGTCGGTGACCACGCTGATCCCGTCGATCGTTGCCAGAAGCGCGCACATCTGCGCCTGCATGTCGGTCGGAAACCCAGGGTAGGGGAGGGTGTCGAGCTTGAGCGCCCGGCGGGGACCGTTCGGCTTGATCGTGATTTTGTCTTTGTCTTCCACAATGCAAAACCCGGCATGAAAGAGCGGTCCCGTGATGGCCTTGAGGTGGGCGGGTTCGACGCGCGTGAGAGTGACCCCGTCCCCGCAGATGGCCGCGGCCGCGAGAAATGTTCCGGCTTCGATGCGGTCCGGGATGACCTCGTGCTCGGCTCCATGGAGCTCCTTGACCCCCTCGATGATGATCCTGTGGCTTCCGGCCCCCTCGATATTCGCGCCCATCGCGATCAGGAAATTGGCGAGGTCCACGACTTCCGGCTCCTCCGCCGCGCCGTCAATCACCGTCGTCCCGTCGGCCAGCACGGCAGCCATCATCAAATTGTCGGTTCCCAGCACAGTCGATCCGAACTTTCCCCGCATATTGATCTTCGCGCCCCGGAGTGCCGGCGCGAGAACCTTCACATTTCCCGACTGGACCCGCACGGCGGCCCCGAGCGCCTCGAACCCCTTCAAGTGCAAATCAATCGGGCGGTCGCCGATGATGCATCCGCCGGGAAGCGAGACCGTGGCCTCCTTTTCGCGTCCGAGCAGCGGGCCGAGGATGCAGACCGAGGCGCGCATCTTGCGCACGATGTCGTAGGGGGCCTTGGTGGTGACCTTTTCCGCCTTGATGGTGACCACGCCGCTCGCCCGCTCGACCTCGCATCCCAGCTCGCTGAGAATGGTGAGCATGTAGTGGATGTCGCTCAGATCCGGCACGCGGGAGATCACGCACGGATCCTTGGTCAGCAGCGTGGCCGCGAGGATCGGGAGCGAGGAATTCTTCGATCCGCTGATCCGGACCGATCCTTTGAGGCGGCGGCCTCCGTGAACGAGAATTTTATCCATGTCTGGCGATGAGAAACCTTTCGATGTTCTGATAGTCCCGGCGCGGCGAGATGTCCCGAAAATTTTCTCGGGCGAGGATCTCGCGGCCCGCGGCGGCCTGGTTGTGTCCGATTTCGAGGGCGATGAGCCCGCCGGGCGCGAGTTTTGTGGCGGCCTCGGCGGCAAGCCGTCGGATGAGGTCGAGCCCGTCCGCGCCTCCGTCGAGGGCGATCGCGGGATCGTGCTGCACTTCGCGGGCGAGCGAGGGGATTTCGCCGGTGGGGATATATGGCAGGTTGGCCACGATGGCATCCATGTCACCCGGGACTGTGGAGAGGAGGTCGGACTCCAGGAAGGTGACCCGGTCTGCGAGGCTGTGGCGTTCCGCGTTCTCGCGGGCCAGCGCGAGCGCATCCGGCGAGATTTCGCAGGCGGTGATCGAGGGCTCCGGACGTTTGAGCGCGAGGCTCAGCGCGATGACCCCGCTGCCGGTGCCGACGTCCACGAGGCGGGCAAACTCCCCCTCGGCAAGCACGAACTCGACGAGCTGTTCGGTTTCCGGGCGCGGGATCAGCGCGCGCGCATCGGTGGCGAAGGCGAAGCCCAGGAACTCCACCGTGCCGAGCAGATGCTGGAGCGGGACGCCCTCCGACCGGCGGCGGACAAGATCCCGCAACGGCGCGCGTTCGGCCTCGCCGAGCGTCCGCTCAAATTCGAGATACAGATCGATGCGGTTCTTCATCGCCAGAACGTGGGCGAGGAGGTGCTCGGCATTCAGGCGCGGGCTTTCGACTCCCTGCTTGCGCAGGTAATCGGTTGCCGCGTTGAGGACTTCAAGGACAGACATTTTGTGGGATTTCCGGACAGGCCAACCGCTGCCGGGTGCCACCATGAGCCCCCGGGTGAGCGCAAGTCAACGCAACCGCAGCGTCAGCGAAGCAGAACCCTGCGGCCGCGTCTCCATTCTTTTGCTCCTCTGCTCCGATTTTCCGCGAATGTAACACGGCAAATCCGGGGTCACCACGGCCACCAGGATTTTTTCTTTTGGTCGGCGGGGGTGCCGGGTTTGAAGGCGATGAGGTTGTCGGTGGCTCGGTCGGTGGCGTAACGGCTCTCGGTGGCTTTGGTGACGACGGCTTCGATGCCTGGGTTGTCCAGGCGGGTTTCGATGTCGAGGTTGCTGATTCCCTGCGCGTCGAATTCCCTCGGCCAACATCACGATCACCGGCACCCTAACGAGCGTCATGGAGCGGCTCGATCCGGCGGTGTTCTTCCGCGCCAGCCGCGCGCAGGGAGTGAACCTCCACCACGTTTCCAAAGTGGACGAGGGCATCAGCGGAAACATGCTCCTCCATCTCGACGGCGGGATGAAAGTCGAGGTGTCCCGGCGGCAGAGCGTGGAGTTCAGAAAGCTGCGGGCGATTTGAGAGGGCCTTTCGCAAGATGGAGTCGGGCATTGCGAAACGAACGGGATGGGTGTATGGGTTGTCGCATGGCTGAATTAATTTTTGAGGTGCTCCAGGAAGCCGATGGCGGATATGTGGCTGAATGCCTGACGGAGCCGATTGTGACCCAGGGGGATGATTGGGCGGCGCTTCGCATGGCGGTGGCGGATGCAGTCCAAGGGTATTTTTTTGATTCTCCGGCACCTCAAACGGTGCGGCTGCATTTGGTGAAAGACGAAAGCTTCGCCCTCGCTTAAACCTTGAAACTGCCAAGAGACCTTTCAGGAAGGAAACTGGTGAACTGCCTGTCCAAGCACTGGAACTACCGGACTGTGCATCAGGCAGGAAGCCACATCATCCTCGAAACAGAAATTCCAGGACATCAGAGAATCCCCGTGCCGGATCACGCCTTTCTGCGGATCGGAACGCTGAATGCCATTCTGCGTCTTGTGGCCGTCCACAAAGGCGTCACGAAAGAAGAAATCCTCGACACGCTGTCGTAGGGAAGTGCAGTTCCGTCCAGCAAAGTCACCTCACTTTGAAAGATCCCTTCGCCCGCAAGGCCACGAGGCCACGTGGTTTCGTGGTTTCGCCATTTTGGATTTTGACTCGCGGGCACGGGTCGGAGAAGGTGTCTGCAAATGGATTTCTTCGACAAGCAGGAGCGGGCGCAGTCGCGGACGAAGTGGCTGCTCGTGTATTTTTTCCTGGCGGTGGCGGGAATCATCCTGACGCTGCAAGTCGCCTTTGCCCTCGTCTTCGGTTTTTCGCTGACGGATCCGGATTTGTTTCTGGCGGTTTCGGTGGGGGTTGTCGGTCTGGTGGCGATCGGGAGCCTGGCGAAGATGGTGGAGCTGTCTAAGGGCGGTCGGGCGGTGGCGGCGATGCTGGGGGGGGCTCCGGTGGACATGAACAGCACCGACCCGGCGGAGCAACGCCTGGTCAACGTCGTCGAGGAGATGTCCATCGCATCGGGAGTCCCGGTGCCGGAGATTTATGTGCTGGAGGATTCGACGATCAACGCGTTTGCGGCGGGCCACGGTCCGGGAGATACGGTGATCGGGGTCACGCGCGGGTGCATCGAGCGGCTGGACCGGGACGAGTTGCAGGGGGTGATCGCGCATGAGTTCAGCCATATCCTGCACGGAGACATGCGCCTGAATCTCCGGCTGATCGGGATCTTGAACGGGATCCTTCTGCTCGCGTTGATCGGAGGATTTCTGCTCCGCATGGGGATCTCTTCTCCACGGTCGGACTCTTCGGACGGACGGAGCAAGGCCACGGGATTTTTTGTGTTCCTCGCCTCCGGGCTGACGCTCTACCTGGTCGGCTGGATCGGGGTCTTTTTTGGCAAGCTGATCAAGGCGGCGGTGAGCCGGCAGAGGGAGTTTCTGGCCGATGCGTCGTCGGTTCAATACACCAGGAATCCCGAAGGCCTCGCCGGGGCGCTCGCAAAGATCGCGAAGTTTTCCTCGCGGCTGGAAAGCCCGCGCGCGGAAGAGGCGAGCCACCTGTTTTTTGGCAACGGGATCGGAGACTCCTGGCTGGCCCTCTTCTCCACCCACCCGCCGGTCGAGGAACGGATCGAGCAGATCTCTCCGGGCTTCGACATCGCGGCCGCGAAGGCGAGGGCCCCCGTCGTCCCATTTAAAAAGCAGCCGTCGGGAACGCGTGTGGGAGGCCGGCTCGCGGAGGCTCTGCTGCCCGGACAGCCGCGCGTGGCCGAGGCGGCGGCACTGCTCGCGGGGCTTCCCGACTTTTCCAAATCGGCCAGCCGCGAACTGCACGGCGCCTGCGCGCTGGTCTATTCGCTGCTGCTTTCCGATGATCCCGCGATGCAGGAGCACCAGATGACGCTCCTGCAGGTGGATGACGCGATGCGCGGCGAAATCCTCTCTCACATCACGCGCCGTGAGGGGCTGAGCTCCGCCCAGCGCCTCGGGCTCGTGGACATCTCGATTCCCACGCTCCGCCACCTCTCGCGGGAACAGTATGCCGCCTTCCGGGAAAACGTGAAAAACCTTGTCGAGGCGGACGGGGAGATCCAGCTCTTTGAATACACGCTGCAAAAAATCCTGGTCCGGCATCTGGACCTTTATTTTTCGAATTCGACGGGCGCGACGGTCCAATACAAGACCCTGATGCCGCTCCTGCCGGAGACCGGGGTTTTGCTCTCGGCGCTGGCCACGATGGACGCGGGGGGCTCCGGGCCACGCGACGCGGCCTTCCGGGCGGGCGTGGCCGAGCTCCTCGTCAAGCCGTCGGCGTTTCCGCTCGAGCGGACGGATACGATTGATCTGCATGCCTTCGACATGGCGCTGGACAAGATCGCGCTGGCGGCACCCGACGTGAAGCGCACCGTGCTCACCGCGTGCGGCGCGGTCGTGATGTACGATGGCGAAGTCAACGACGGGCAGGTCGAGTTCCTGCGCGCGATTTCGGACACGCTCGACTGCCCGGTGCCGCCCTTCGTCAAAATTTCATGAGCATGCGATGGATGGATCCCGGGGTGGCCGGGGGCTTGGTGGCCGCGGGGACGACGGCGTTTCGGCTGGCATGGGGGGGAGGCTGCGAGGTGCAGAGGTTTGCAACGTCCGCGCTGGTCTCCGCCCGCTCGGAGGACGAGGCCGGGGGGCTCGCGCGGGAGATGGCGGCATGGTGCGGCCGGAGCGGCTGGGCGCCCGCGCGCGTGTTCCGCAGGATCCTTGTGCGCGGGCCGGGCGGGAATGACACGCCGGCATTGATTGGCGGTGAGGCCGGGGCGAGCCCGCGCGAACTGGTGAGCGAGTCCGGGCTGGCTTTCGAGGTGGACTTTTCCGCGAGCTATTCGCCCGGGCTTTTTTGCGATCAGCGGGCAAACCGGGATTTCCTCCGGCACCTCGGGCCCTCCCGTGTTCTGAACACGTTTGCCTACACCTGCGCCTTCTCGGTTGCGGCCGCCGCGTCCGGCGCACAGACCGTGAGCGTGGACATCTCGAAATCCTCCCTGCAGCGCGGGCGGCGGAACTTTGAGCTCAACGGGATCGGGACCGCCGGGCATCGCTTCGTGACCGAGGATGTGCCGACCTACCTCGCCCGCCTGGCCAGGCGCGGCGAGCAATTCGATGCGATCATCCTGGACCCGCCGACCTTCGGACGCGGCCGCGGAAAGCGCACCTTCCGGGTCGGGCGCGATCTGCCGGACCTTGTGCGCGCCGCTCTCGCTGTGGCCGCCCCCGGCGCACGGATCCTTCTCTCCACAAATTTCCAGGAATGGAGCCGGAACGATCTGCGGGAATTCGTTCCCAGGGGCACGCGAATCGAATCCGTGACGCCGGGCCCGGACTTTCTGGAGTGCCCCTCCTCGGTGAGCGTGTGGGCCGGCCCGCTCGACTGACCATGCGCACACCTCTCGAAAACACATTCCCCAAAACTCCGGCGAAGGAGCGCATGATAATCCTAGAAAAAGCAGTTGGATTTCACGCAAAGGGCGCAAAGCACGCCAAGGCAGAAAGATACGCAAAGGATGAGATGGAAAACGTGTCACCCCAATGGTGGGTGCTGTATCTTTCATAAATTCCTTCCTTTGCGTGCATTGCGTCCTTTGCGTGAGTCTCTTCTTCTGGTTTTAGGAGAATTTGTTCGCGGATTTTTCTTGAGGACGCAACTTCCGCAGGAGATTTCTGGGGTGTGTCTGCCTACCTTGCCGCCGCGCTTGTCGCTTATCTCATCGGATCCTTTCCGAGCGGATATTTCGCCGGGAGGATCTGCGGGGTCGACCTGCAGAGGGCGGGCAGCGGGAACATCGGGGCGACGAATGCCATGCGCGTGCTGGGAAAAAATTGGGGATACGCGGTTTTTGGCAGTGATGTCCTGAAGGGAGTGCTGGCGGTGGCGTCGGGCTTTGTCATCGCGGGCGTGCCGCAATGGAAAGGCCCCGCCCCGGTCCATGTGGCCGTCATGGCCTCCCTCTTCGCGATTATCGGCCACAGCTTCCCGGTCTGGCTGGGGTTCAAAGGCGGCAAGGGGATCGCGACCTCCGCCGGTATCATGCTCACGCTTTTCCCGTTCCCCGTTTTTTTCTCCGGCCTCCTCGTCTGGCTCGCCCTGTTTTTTTCCACGCGATTCGTTTCGATCGCCTCGCTGGGATCGGCCGTTGCCTTGCCGTCCACCGCGTTCCTCATGATGCTCTTCGGGAAATGCGATCCCATACTGGTCCTGATTTCGGCGCTGATGGGCGGGCTTGCGATCTGGCGTCACAAGGACAATATCAAGCGCCTGCTTGCGGGCACCGAGAAACGCTTCGAACGAAAGCCGTAGAAACAAATCATGTTCAAAAAAATCAGCATCATCGGGGCCGGCGGATGGGGGACCGCGCTCGCGGTTCTTCTTGCCGAGCGCCGGGGACAGATCCTTCTGTGGGGGCACGACCCACAGGTCGTCGAGGAACTCGTCTCCAAGCGCACAAACTCCGCCTACCTTCCGGGGGTGCGCCTGCCTCCCAACGTCTATGCCACCGGGGATCTCGCGGAAACCCTCGGCGCCGGGCTCATGATCTTTGTCACGCCGTCAAAAGCCGCCCGCGAGGTGGCGACGCGCCTTGCCTCGCACGGCCCGAAAGACGGCATGGCTGTCGTCTCCTGCACGAAGGGCATCGAGCACGACACCGGAAAACTCATGAGCGATGTCCTTGGCGAGGTCATGCCGGGCTGCCGGATTGCCGTGCTTTCGGGCCCGAACCATGCGGAGGAGGTTGCGCAGAGGATCCCGGCGGCCGGCGTCATCGGCTCCCTCCATGCCGATCTTCTCAATTCCCTCCAACGCACGTTCTCGTTTTCCAGCTTCCGCGTCTACACGAGCGACGATGTGACCGGCATTCAACTCGGCGGGGCGCTCAAAAACATCTTCGCCATTGCGGCGGGAGTCTCCGACGGATTCAACATGGGCGACAACGCCAAGGCCGCGCTGGTGACGCGTTCCCTGGCCGAGATGATGCGCCTCGGCGTCGCTCTCGGCGGACGCCGCGACACGTTCTTCGGGCTCAGCGGCGTGGGCGACCTGATGGTGACCTGCTTCAGCCGTCACAGCCGGAACCGCAAGGTTGGCGAGCGCCTCGGCCGCGGAGAATCTCCTGAAGACATCCAGGCTTCGATGCAGATGGTCGCCGAGGGGATCCCCACCGCGCTGAGCGCGTGGCAGTGCGCCCAGAACCTCGGCATCGAGACCCCGATCACCAGCCGGATTCATGCCGTTCTCTACGAAGGCAAGGCCCCGCACGAGGCGATGTGGGAGCTGCTCGGGCGTCCGCCAAAAGCCGAGCAGGAGCCGCGCGCGTGATGAAAATCGGCCTTGTCCGGCGCGGGTATTCCCCGACGGGCGGAGCCGAGGCGTATCTCCTCCGCCTGGCTTCCGCGCTGGAAAAACTCGGTCACGAACCGGTCCTGGTCACGACGCGCGAATGGCCGGAATCGCGCGGGCTCCCCATCGTCCGGCTCCCCGCAAAATCGCCCGGGGAATTCACCGCCGCGTTCCGATCGGCCCGCACCGGGTGCGACATCCATCTCAGCCTGGATCGCGTTCCGGGCTGCGAGGTTTTCCGTGCGGGTGACGGGGTCCATGCCGCATGGCTCCGGCGCCGCGCGGCATTCGAGCCGCTCTGGAAACGCGCAACCCGCTGGATCAATCCCAAACACAAGCAGCTTCTCGAGCTGGAGAAGCAGGTCTTCGACCCGGACAACACGCGGGCGATCATCGCGAACTCCCGCCTCGTCCGCGAGGAGATCCTGGCCTGCTCGTCGTTTCCTGCGGACAGGATCCATGTGGTTTACAACGGGCTGTCCTCCCCGACGAAGCTGGAGGATCGCACGGCCTCGCGCACGAAGCTGGGTTTGGAAGACGGGGAGCTCTGCGTTCTTTTCGTCGGTTCCGGATGGGAGCGCAAGGGCCTGCGCACAGCGATCAAGGCTGCCGAAATGCTGGAGAAGGTCACACTGGTCGTCGCCGGACGCGGACCGGCGGATGCCTTCCGGTCCGCCCGTGTCCAGTTCACCGGTCCGACGAGCGAACTTGGGACGCTCTTCGCGGCCGCCGATCTCTTTGTGCTCCCGACCTATTACGACCCATTTTCGAACGCCTGCCTCGAAGCGATGGCGGCGGGCTTGCCGGTCATCACCACCCCTGCCAACGGATTCTCGGAGATTTTCGAGCCCGGAACCCATGGCGGAATTGTCCCGGAAGGCAATGCTCCCGCTCTCGCCGGGGAAATCGAGAAATGGCGCGCCCTGCAGGCCCGCGAATCCGCCCGTCCCGCCTGCCTCGCCCGCGCGTCGCAGTTTTCCATCGAACGCAACGCCGGGGAAACCCTCCGCATCCTGGAAGGGCTGCGCATCTGAGAAAAGGAAGGAGCGCAGGCGGCAGCCTTACGCCCAGGTGACCTTTCCCTTCTTCTCTCGGATGACGACAGACTTGAGGAATTCCACTCCCTTCCGAAGCCCCTCGGCTGCGGACATCAGGCTGTCCTCATGCTCCATGGAAAGAGTGCCGTCGTATCCGCACAGCCGCAGCGTGCTCACAAAATCACACCAGAACTCCGGCCCGTGCCCGTAGCCGACGGTGCGGAAAATCCACGAGCGGTTCTTCTCATCCCCGTAGTGCTTGGTGTCGAGGTAGCCGTTGATGTCCGCGTTCACCGGGTAGAGCCCGGTATCCTTCGCGTGGACGTGATGGATCGCCCCCGCCAGCGCGCGGACCGCCTTCACCGGATCGATCCCCTGCCAGAAAAAGTGGCTCGGGTCGAAGTTGGCTCCGATAACCGGTCCGCATGCCCCACGCATCTTCAGAAGAGTCTCCGGGTTGTAAACCAGGAACCCCGGGTGCGCCTCAAAAGCGATTTTGACGCCGTGGGATTTCGCGAGCGCGGCCTGCTTTTTCCAATACGGGATCGCGACTTGATTCCACTGCCAGTCGAGGATTTCGAGAAAATCCGGCGGCCACGGACAGGTGACCCAGTTCGGGAACTTTGCTCCCGCATGGTCGCCCGGACAGCCGGAAAACGTCGTCACCACCGGCACTCCGATCCCCCCGGCGAGCTGCACGGTGTTCTCGAAAACCTTGTGGTGCGCCACGGCAATTTTCTTGTCCGGATGAAGCGGGTTGCCGTGGCAGGAGAGCGAGCTGATTTCCAAACCGCTCGCGGCCACGGTCTTCACGAACCGATCAAGCTTCGGCTTGCTGGCAAGCAATTCCGCCGGCTTGCAGTGCGCGTCGCCCGGATAAGCCCCCGTTCCAAGCTCGATCGAATCACACCCCAGCCCGGAAACATGGGCCAGAGCTTTTTCCAGGGGAAGGTCACTGAGAATCGCGGAGAAGACGCCTACTTTCATAAGGAGGGATCAGAGATCATTCCCCGCGCCAAGGCGAGGAAATTTCGCGGCCTCCCACGGGCCGGGGGAAATGATTGCGCTGTTCCGTGCTGGTGCTAGAATGCCGGAATGTTCGCTTGGTCTGGCGCTTTGTGCGCAAAGCCCTGCAGTTCCACGAAATCTCAAAATGGTTCCCATGCGATTCGCATGGATTTTCCTTCCGCCCAATCTCCATGAACTCTTCCTCACGGGTCGTTAAAGCCAAGCTCCCCGCCCGAGTCATTGTCTCCGCCGTGCTCATCGGGCTTTTCGTGGTGGGATTCCTCGTCGTTGCCGTCTGGCAAAGCGGCAGCACCATCACCGCCGCCAAAATGACCGGCCTCATCGTCTCAAAGGAATTCCAGCCGAGCGCCGAGCCGGAACGCGAAATCACGCTCAACCGGAGCGGAGCAGTTTCCTCCCGGAACGTGGCCGGCGAATACATCATCACGGTCGAAGTTCCCCGCAAAGACGGCTCAAAAAAAGTCGTGACGGTCTGGCTCAACGACAAGGCCCGATACGACGCCGTCAAAGTCGGCGACTCGTTTGACGTCGGACCCTACTACGTCCCGTCGAAATAGTCTGCCGCCCAATCCGGGCGGGCGGAGAAAATTTTCCGCCGGGTTTATTTGAACAAAATTCCAGATTCCCATGTCTCACCATTCAACATTCGTCTGTCATTACAAAGTAAAACACAAACTATGAGCATCAACACATCTGAACTCACCCAACAAGTGCAGGAAAACCGCCATTGGGTGGACCCACTCCTCTCCGAGGTCGGCAAAGTGGTCGTCGGCCAGAAAACCCTTGTTCACCGCCTGCTGGTCGGTCTGCTGACGAACGGCCACATCCTGCTCGAAGGCGTTCCCGGACTTGCCAAGACGCTCGCCGTGCGCACGCTGGCGCATTCGATTCACACAGGATTCCAGCGTCTGCAATTCACTCCGGACCTGCTTCCGGCCGACCTGATTGGAACCCTGATTTACAATCCGCGCGAGGGCGAGTTCACCACGAAGCTGGGGCCGATTTTCTCGAACCTGATCCTTGCGGACGAGATCAACCGGGCACCCGCGAAAGTGCAGAGCGCCTTGCTGGAAGCCATGCAGGAGCGCCAGGTCACGATCAGTGACAAGACGTTCAAGCTTCCGGATCCGTTCCTCGTGCTCGCCACGCAGAACCCCATCGAGCAGGAGGGAACCTACCAGCTTCCCGAGGCCCAGCTCGACCGCTTCATGTTGAAGGTCCATGTCGGGTATCCGACCCGCGAGGAGGAGCGCGTGATCCTCGACGCGATGTCCACCTCCGCCCCGCGCCTCGACGTCCAGACGGTTGTCACGGCCGATGAAATCATCCGCTCCCGCGGAATCGTCAACGACATCTATGTGGACGAGCGCGTGAAGGACTACATCGTCAGCATCGTCTGGGCCACCCGCGACCCGGCCGCCAGCAAGCTCAAGCTCGACGGCATGATCCGCTACGGCGCCTCCCCGCGCGCCACGATCTTCCTCACGCTCGCGGCGAAGGCAAATGCCTTCATCGCCGGACGCGGATACGTCACGCCTCAGGACGTCAAAACGATCGGGCTCGACGTGCTCCGCCACCGCATCGCCGTCAGCTACGAGGCCGAAGCCGAGTCGGTCACCTCCGAGATGATCGTCGCGCAGATCTTCGCCGGACTCCCGGTCCCCTGAAAAAATGTGAAATTTGAAATTTGAAATGGGGAATTCGGAATTCCTCATGGCCAACTTCTCATTCCCAATCATCCCGATGGACCGTGATCCCAGAGAAATCCTAAAAAAAATCCACCGCTTGGAGCTGCGGACGCGCCGGCTTGTGAACTCGACGTTTGCCGGCCAGTACCACAGCGTTTTCAAGGGCAGCGGGATGAATTTCGAGGAGGTCCGCGAGTATGCGCCGGGCGATGAAATCCGTTCGATTGACTGGAACGTCACGGCCCGGATGAACGCGCCGTATGTGAAGAAATTCTCCGAGGAGCGCGAGCTGACGGTCATGTTGATTGTGGACGTGAGCGCGTCGGGGGCGTTTGGGAGCGTCGAGCTGAGCAAGCGCGAGCTCGCGGCCGAGGTGGCGTCGATCCTCGCCTTCAGCGCCATCAACAACAATGACAAGGTCGGGCTCCTGCTTTTCAGCGACGATGTCGAGCTCTTCATTCCCCCGAAAAAGGGCCGGCACCACACGTTGCGTCTGATCCGCGAGATGCTCTACTTCGAGCCGAAGGGACGCGGCACGAATCTCGCCGGCGCGCTGGACTACATCAACCGCGTCACCAGCCGCCGGGCGGTTCTTTTCCTGATCTCGGATTTCCTCGCGCCGGATTTTTCCAAGGCGCTTACGGTCGCGAGCCGCCGGCACGATGTCGTGGCCATGCCGGTCGGCGATCCGGGGGAATCCGCCCTGCCGGATGTCGGAATTCTTACGCTCGAAGACGCCGAGACCGGCCGGCAGATTGACATCAACACCGGCAGCAAGGCGACCCGCCAGGGGCTGAAAGCTCTCGAGGAAACCCGGCGCAAGTCGCTCGAGCGCCTTTTCCGAAGCCGGAGGGTGGATATCGTCCCTCTCTCCACAACCGAAGATTATCTGCTTCCGCTCCGCGCATTTTTCAAGCAGCGCGAACGCCGTCTTGCCGCATGAATCCCATCGCCGCACCCACCCCGGTTCCCATTCACGACATCGTCGGCCCGGTCTGGTTTTTTCCGTGGCCGGCGTGGGTGGTCGTCTGCGTGGCGGCCGGGCTCGTTCTTGTCCTCGGCGTCCTTGGCACGGTGCTCTGGAAGCTCCTGACAAAAAAGACCCCTCCCACGGCCAAAGAGCGTGCGCTCGCCGCTCTGGAATTGCTGCGGGCGACGATCGCGGGAGCCGATCCCTACGCATTCGGCGTCACCGTATCGGATGCGATCCGCCATTACATCCACGAGCAGCACGGGCTGCACGCCACCACCCAGACCTCGCTGGAATTTCTCGAAGGCATCCGGACGGATCCGGTCTTCACGGACAATGAAAAGGCCGGGCTCTCGGTTTTTCTGGAGCAAACCGACCTCCTCAAATTTGCCCGTGCGGAAGCCGGGGAGTCGGAGATGATCGGCCTGCTGGAAACCGCCGGGCGCCTGGTGCGCGGCGAGGTCCAGCCGGGCGGAGCGAAGGGAGCGAAGCCATGACGTTCCTCGGCATCACGGTCGCCTACCCCTGGGTTCTGCTCCTCCTGCTCCTTGTTCCGGCGCTCGCCTACCTGCGCGGGAAATTCGGGGGCACGGCGGGCATCACGTTTTCCAGCACGGAGGCTCTCCAGCGTCTCGGCCACCGCCGCCGTTCACGGGCGGGCGCGATCCTCGCGGGACTTTCGTATCTGGCCCTGGCGGCTTTCCTTGTTGCCCTGGCCCGTCCGCAGCTCGGCCGCGAAATCACGCGTGTTCAGGCGAGCGGGGTGGACATCATGCTGCTTCTCGACGTGTCCCGCTCGATGCTCGCGGAGGATTTCTCGATCGGGGCCAGCCGGGCAAACCGCCTCGAAGTCACGAAGAAAGTCACCGAACAATTCATCCGGAAACGCCCGAACGACCGCATCGGGATCATCGCTTTTGCGGGCCGACCCTATCTGGTCAGCCCGCTGACGCTCGACCACGACTGGCTGATCCAGAACCTCGACCGCCTCCAGATCGGCCTTGTTGAGGACGGCACCGCAATCGGGTCGGCGATCGCCTCGGCCGCGAACCGGCTCAAGGACAAAGAGGCGAAAACGAAGCTCATCGTCCTGCTCACCGACGGCGACAACAACGCCGGAAAAGTCATGCCGCTCACGGCGGCGGAGGCCGCGAAGGCGCTCGGGATCCGGATCTACACCGTCGGTGCTGGCACGCAGGGCGAGGCCCCGTTCCCGTTCACCGATCCCTTCGGCCGCACCGTCTATCAGAATGTGCGGGTGGAATTCAAGGAGGACACGATCCGCGCGATCGCCGAAATCACGAACGGAATCGCCTACCGGGCGACCGACACGCGCGAACTCGAAAAGATCTTCGGAGAAATTGACAAGCTCGAGAAAACCAAGGTCGAGGTCGAGAAGATCGCGCAATACCGGGATTTGTTCCCGTGGTTCGTCGGCACCGGGCTCGCCATGCTTGGCCTCGAGGTTCTGCTTTCGCAAACATTATGGAGACGCTTGCCCTGACATTCGGATCCCCGCTCTGGCTTTGGTGGCTGCTGGCCGTGCCGGTTCTTGCCGCGCTTTATGCGTGGTCGCACTTCCGCAGCCGCGCGCTGGTGGAGCGGGTTGTCGCGCCTCGGCTCCGCGAACGCCTAGCCGGATCGGTGAGCTCCGCGCGGCGCATCGTGCGGGCATGCCTTGTCCTCGCGGCCTTCGGGCTCGCGGTCGTCGCGCTTGCCCAGCCGCGCTACGGATTCATCCAGCACGAGGTCAAGCAAAAGGGACGCGACATTATCGTGGCGGTGGATACCTCGCGGAGCATGCTCGCCACCGACATCGCTCCGAGCCGGCTCGCCCGGGCGAAGCTCCTCACGCAGGATCTCATCCGTCTCTTCAAAGGCGACCGGGTCGGCCTTGTCGCGTTTGCCGGGTCCGCGTTCCTCCAGGCTCCGCTCACGCTGGATTACACGGCCGTCATCAACGCCCTCGACGAGTTGGATACAACCGTCATTCCCAAAGGCGGAACAAATATCGCTGCCGCCATCGCCATAGCCAGGGAGGCCTTTGGGAAGGCCGAGGGCCAGACCCGCGCGCTCGTCATCCTCACGGACGGCGAGGAGCTTGATGCCGACGGTGTCGCCGCTGCAAAAAAAGCGGTTGAGTCGGGCATCCGGATCTTTACGGTCGGCATCGGATCCTCCGATGGCTCCCTCATTCCGTTCCGTTCGGAAGACGGCAGGCAGGATTTCGTCCGCGATGGCGCGGGCAAACCCGTGCAGACGCGGCTTGACGAGGCGCGCCTGCGCGAAATCGCCAAGGAAACCGGCGGGTTCTATGTTCCGATCGGCCCGGATGCCGCGCGCGAGATTTTCCAGCAGGGGATCGAGCCGATGGACCTCGCGGAGACCGGGGTCTTTGCGGCGCGCCAACCGCTCGAAAGGTACCAGTGGCCGCTGGGATTTGCCGTCGCTTTCCTCATCGTCTGGCTCCTTCTCGGGGAGCGCCGGCGAATCTCCTCCGGCGTCCGTGCCGCCGTCGTTTGCTTGGCTTGGATCGCCGTGCCAACCGCATCGCAAGCCTCTGCACTGCAAAGCTACCAGGCGGGAAATTACGAGGAAGCCAGGAAGGCTTACGAGAAGCATCTCAAGTCCTTGCCGGAATCCCGCGAGGCCCAGTTCGACGCCGGAGCGTCCGCCTACAAACTCAACGACTTCGAGCAGGCGATCTCGCATTTTACAAGCGCTCTCCTGAGCGAGGACAAAAAGCTCCGCGAAGACTCGGCCTACAACCTCGGCAACTCGCTTGTCCGCCGCGGCGAGAGCGCAAAGGAAACCGCCGCGAAAAAGGCGGACTGGAAGAATGCCGTCGAGCAATATACCGAGGCACTCAACCTCGGCCCGAAAAACCAACAGGCAAAAGAAAATCGCGAGATTGTCAAAAAGCTCCTCGAAGAACTCGAAAAACAGGAAAAACAGCAGGAGCAAAAAAAAGACGATCAAAAGAAGGACGAAAAAAACAAGGACCAGCAAAACAAGGACCAGCAAAACAAGGACCAGCAGAACAAGGACCAGCAAAACAAGGACCAGCAAAACAAGGACCAGCAAAACAAGGACCAGCAGAACAAGGACCAGCAAAACAAGGACCAGCAAAACAAGGACCAGCAGAACAAGGACCAGCAAAACAAGGACCAGCAGAACAAGGACCAGCAGAACAAGGACCAGCAGAACAAGGACCAGCAGAACAAGGACCAGCAGACCGATCAAAAAAAAGGCAACCAGCCCTCGCCGACACCGACTCCCGGCGAAAAAAAGGAGGGCGATGTCAAGGCCAACTCCGGCGGCGAGAAAAATGACGAAAAACAGCAGCAGCCCGCGCAACCCGCAGGCGAAGAGCAGGAGAAAGAGGGGGAAATGAGCGCCGCCCAGGCCCGCGCCCTTCTCAAGTCCTTGAATTCCGAGGAAGAAAAAGTGAATCTGATGCAACAGCCCTACACGGAGGAAACTCTGCGTGACTGGTAATTTTTATATGAAACGTGCCCTGGCCATTCTCGTTCCGCTTTTGCTGACCGTCTCCTCGCTCTGCGCGCAGGAGATCGTCGCCGGTCTCTCCAGCAACCGGACGCAGGTCGGCGGACCGGTTCAGCTCGTCGTCACCGTGCGCGGCGCGCGCGGTGCGGATGTCCCGCAGACGCTTTCTGCCAACGGTCTGCAGATCAAGCTGACCGGGCGTTCGACGCAATTCGAGATGCGGAACTTCAAAATGAGTTCCACCCTCACCTACACCTACATGGTCCTCCCGCAGGCCGAGGGTGAGTTCACGATCCCGTCGTTCGATGTTTTGATCGAGGGAAAAACCTACCGCACGCAGGCGATGCGGCTGTCGGTATCCGGCAGCTCACTCGCTTCCCAGAGTCCCTCGCTGCCGCAAAATACCGCCCCGTTTCCATCGGCCCCGCCGCCATCATCCGCGCAGGACGGACGCTCTTTCTTCGGGGATCTTGTCCTCGCAAAAAAATCCGCCTATGTCGGCGAGGTCGTGCCGGTTGATCTGAGGTTTTATTTCAACGCGCGGGTCGGCGGGCAGGTCGGCGAACGTCCGAATTTCAGCGGCGAGGGATTCACGGTCCAGAAATTCTCGAATGCCGCGAAGCGCGAGCAGGTTGTCAACGAGGCCAATTACGTCGTCTTCAGCTTCCAGAGCGCGATCACACCGGTCAAGGCCGGCGCACTGGATATCCCGCCCGCATCGCTGGACGCGCGTCTCCAGGTTCCCGGCAAAGCGCCGCAGGGCTTCGATGACTTTTTCAGCAACCTGCCGCTCCCTCAGGGGATGTTCTCCGAGGCCCAGGATGTGAGGGTTGAGACCAACACCCAGAAGCTCGAAGTCACGGCCCTGCCGAAAGACGGTCGCCCCGCGGACTTCTCCGGCGCCGTCGGCAAGTTCGCGATGGAGGCATCGGTGTCGCCAACCAAGGCTTCCGGCGGAGAACCGGTCACGCTCCGCGTGAAGGTTTCCGGCCAGGGGAATTTCGAGGGAATGGGAGCGCCGACGCTCGTGGGCGACGAAGGATGGCGGTCTTATCCGCCCTCGGACAAATTCCATTCCGCCGACGCGATCGGCTTCACGGGGGAAAAATCTTTCGAGTTTCCGATCATCGCCCGGCAGGACCAAACCCGCACGCCGGGAGTCCGGTTTTCGTTTTTTGATCCCTCGACCGGAAAATACACGACGCTCACGCAGGATCCGCTCCCGGTGGATGCACGCGTTGGAGCATCTGCGACACCGCCGCCTGTGCCTTCGCAACCGGCCGGAACCGCGGCCACTCCCCCTCCGGTGCCTCCTTCCACTCCGGACATCACCGCCATGTCGGGCGGGGCCTCCAGTTGGACCGCCCTCTTTTTCCGGAAAGGATTCCTTGCTGCCAATGCCGCGTTTGCATTGGCATGGCTCGCGGTTGTGAGCCTTTTCTCGATCCGCCTCTTCTCCGCATCCGGCGCCGGCAGGACGCTCGCCAGGAAAAAGCAGTCCCGGCAGGCGCTCGCACAACTCCGCAAAGCGGCCCCCGATTCGTTTTACGACGAGGTCAGCCGCTTCCTCTCTCTCCGTTTCGACGCGCCATGCGATCAGGCTTCGCTTGCGGAGAGGATCGCCGCCTCCTCCTTCCCGGCGGAAATCAAAGCCTCCCTGCACCAGATGCTCGAACGCCATGCCGAGTCGAAATTTGCAGCCGGAAGAGGCGTTTCTCCGTCCGCCGAGGAGCGCGGGAGCGTCCTCGCCACACTCACAAAACTCCGCGATGAAAAATAACCCGCTCCGCCTCCTGCTCGCCCTCGCTCTCGCGATCCTCTTCGCTCCAGACCTGCGCGCGGATTCGCTTGCCGATGCCCGGGCGCGCTATGCCGACGGAGAGTATGAGCAGGCCGCAAAGCTTTTTGAGAAGTCGCTGGAATCCCTGCCTCCGCAGGCGTCGGTCCTTTTTGAGCTTGCCCGCTGCCTCAGGCAGACCGGTCAGGAGTCGCGCGCGGCCTTGAATTTCCGCCGGGCGCTCGTGCTCGACCCGCGCTTCGCTCCGGCGCGTGCCGCACTCATCGAAACCAACACCGACCTCGGGCTTCCGAAGCCCGGAAAAAACTGGAGGGATCAGGTGCTGGAGCGGATTCCGATGGACTCCCTGACGCTCGCGGGGGCCGTCCTTTTCTGGCTCGGTGTGTTTGCCGTCACGCTGCTGGTTTTCCTGCGTCCCTCCAATGCCAAAGGAAGGTTCGCCCTCGGAATCCTGTGCCTGGCCGGTGGAGCGGCCGCTCTCGCGCTGGCCTGGAGCTGCGACCCTCGGGTCACTGATCGCAACACGGCTCTCGTGCTCACCACCGGGGGAGCTTCCCTGCTGAGCGCGCCGGCCGACCAATCGGAAAAGATCGCCGCCATGCCGGATGGCAGCACGGTCACCATCCTCTCGCAGCGAGGCAGATGGTTCTACGGAAGGCTGCCGGACGGCAAACGCGGATGGTTCCTCACCGAGGGAATCATTCCGCTCATCCCGCCGGCCTGAAGACGTGTGAATGAAATTCTCGTCAAGGGCCTCTGCCTCGCCGCCTGCCTCACCTTCCTGCACGCGGACTGGCGGGATTCCCTCACGCCGGACGAGCCGGGGAAGTTCCCATCCATGCGTCCGTTCGAGGCGGAGTACCGGATCGGATGGACGGACATCGAAGCCGGCCGGGCACGGGTGAAAGTTACCGATGACGGGGCCGAGACGATCCGGCTCGACGCGTCGGGGTCCACAACCGGACTGGCCCGCGCGCTCTGGCAGCTCGACGCCTCGCTCGAGAGCACGACCGCCCGCAAGGGATTCCGCACGATCTACACCGTGCAGAAGGAAAACTACGCGGCCCGTTTGGTCATGACCCAGATTGTCTCACGGCCGGACGGGATCTGGCGGCTGCGCGAAAATTTTCCGCCGGGCGAAAATCCCGCGCGCTGGAAAAGGATCAAGATCTCCCCGCTGCGGGATCTCTTTTCCGGGGCGCTCTTCCTCCGGAGCCTGAACCTTTCCCCCGGCAAATCCGTTTCCTCGATCCTCTTTCCGGGCGACTCTCCGTTCCTGGTGGAACTCAAGGCGCTGGGCACCGGTCCGCTGACGATCGCGGGCGCCGTGCGCGATGCGATCCGCCTCGAACTCCACATCCAAAAAATCAATCTGAAAAAGGGTGACAGCCTCGAGCCCCACGGAAAATTCCACAGCGGAACCCTCTGGCTGTCGAACGACTCCGACAGGATTCCCCTCCGGGTCGAGGTGGAAATTTTCATCGGCTATGTCTTTGCGGAACTCGATTCCGTCGCGTTCCCGACCCGCTGACACTCGGGTGATTTTATCCGGGGCTGCGGATTTTGCCCCGCATTTTCTTGGTTTCCCCCCGGCGGCGTTTCGCCTCGACAAGGCGGGCTTTGTTGCCCCGCGATCTCCGGGCCTTCCGGCGGCGCTCGCGCGCGGCATCGGCGGCGGCGGCGAGCGTTTTCCGGCGTTTCGCATCGAGGATTTTCTCTGCCAGCCGCTCCCGGGCGATCGCGCGGTTCCTGGCCTGAGAGCGGGAATCCGAGACGGTCACGCTGAGCCCGGTGGCGGGGTGTTGGAGGGTGACGGCGGTCGAAACCTTGTTCACATGCTGGCCGCCGGGCCCGCTGGAACGGGAAAAGATCTCGACGACTTCGTCCATGGCAGGGATTTTCACGCGGAGTTTGAAAATCCGCAAGACTTGTGATGGAATTCCGCCCAACCCATGATTGCCTCCTTCCTCTCCTTCCTCATTCGCCTGATCCTTCTGGCGGCTTGCACGTTTCTTTTTGTGGTGCTCTTTGAGCATGGGCCGCAAAACTATATCGCCAGCGTCCAGAAGGACTTTGCGCGCCTGACGGAAGTTCTCGCCGCCGCAACCGCTCCCATCGGGCAAAAACTTCCGACAGCGGGACTTGATGAACCGGCCGGCGGCCGTTAGCATCGCAGATTCCTATGGCAGTCAAGACCGAGAAGGACCTCCCCGAACAATTCCGCGCAACGTGGCTCAAAGCGATGAGCGCGATGCAGCTTCGCAACTACGGCTACGCCGTGCAGCTCCTCCAACCGCTGCTCAAAGCCCACCCGGACTTTCTGACCGGACGCCAGCTTGCCCGCCGCGCAGCGATCGCAAAAAATGCCGGAAAGAAAAGCATGCTCGGCGGACTCTCAAGCGCCTCGTTCGGCACGATGAAGGTCCAGGGCCTGATCAAAAAAGATCCCGCGGCCGCCATGGATGCGGCGGAAAAAATTCTCGAAAACGACCCGCACAACCCGCAGGTGAACCAGCTTCTTCGCGAGGCGGCTCTCGCCGCGAACCTTCCGGAGGTCGCGGCATTCGCCCTCGAGACAATCATTGACGGATCTCCCCGCGATACCAAGACGATGCACGAGCTCGCCCGGCACCACATGGCGCAGGGAGCCCCGCACAAGGCGGTCGACATTTACAACAAGATCATCGAAATCGCGCCGAACGACTTGTCGGCCATCAAGGGAGGCAAAGACGCGTCGGCCGCCTCCTCGATGCAAAAAGGCGGCTGGGAACGGGAAGACACGACCTACCGGGACCTCATTAAAAACAAGGAGCAGGCGGTTTCCCTCGAGCAGCAGGCCCGGGCCGTGCACAGCGATGAGATGATCGACCAATTGCTCGCCGAGATGCACGCAAAGGCTGAACGCGAGCCGGGAGTTGTGGACACCGCCCGGAAAATCGCCGAACTCTACGAGAAAAAGGAAGACCTCGAAAACGCGGCAAACTGGTATTCCTATGCCGCCGGACTCAGCGGGAACACCGACCAGTCCCTTGCCCGCAAGGCTGTCGATCTCCACCTCCAGCAATTCGATCTGGCCATCAGCGCCCGCGAGGAATTCATCGCCGCCAACCCCGGCAGCACCGAGGCCGCACAGTATGAGAGCGAGCTGGAAGGCATAAAAACCCAGCGCGCCGAGCTTCTCCTCGAAGAGGCCCGCAAGCGCGTCGAGAGGAATCCGACCGACCAGATCGTCCGCTTCGAGCTCGGAGAGATCCTCGTGGGACTCCACCGCTACCAGGACGCCATCCCGGAGCTGCAGAAGGCGAGGCAAAACCCGAGCGTGCGCACCCGGTCGATGTGCCTCCTCGGACAGTGCTTCATGGCGCGGGCGATGTATGACATGGCGGCCAAAACGTTTTCGGACGCGGTCGCCGAGCTCTCCTTGATGGACAGCGTCAAGAAGGACGTCATTTACAACCTCGGCCTCGTTTACGAAAAAATGGGAGATCAGGAAAAGCACATCGTCTGCATGAAGCAGATTTACGAGGTGGATTACGGCTACCGCGATGTCGCCGCCCGCGTGGAAGGGTCCTACGGGGCGTAGTCGCTACTCTTCCCGGCGTTCCTCGGCGCGATCCTCAAACCGGGTGTAATCCTCGAGGAAAGTCAGGGGGACATCCCCGGTCGGACCGTTTCGCTGCTTCGCAATGATGAGGGTCGCCTTTCCCTCGGCCTCCTTGCGGGCCTCGTCGTCCTCCGCATAATACTTTTCGCGCACCAGCAGGGCGACGACGTCGGCATCCTGCTCGATGCTTCCGGATTCGCGCAGGTCGCTCAGGCGCGGGCGGCCTTTGCTGTCCCCGGTGCGCTGCTCCGGATTCCGGTTCAGCTGGGCGAGGACGATGACCGGGACTTTCAGCTCTTTCGCCAGGGCTTTGACCCCGTTGGAAATCTCGGCAATTTCGATCTGGCGGTTGTCCTGGGCGCGCCGCGAATTCGAGCGCAGGAGCTGGAGATAATCGATCACGACGAGGGCGATGCCCTCGCGGTTGTGGAGGCGGCGGGCCTTGGCGCGCAGCTCCAGGATGCTGATCCCGGGAGTGTCATCCACGAACATCTTTGCCTTGGAGAGAATGCCGGCGGCCGAAATGATGCTGCCCAGTTCCTGTTTGCCGATGAACCCGTCTCGGAGCTTCTTGGAATCCACGCGGGCCCGGGAGCAAAGCAGGCGCTGCACGAGCTGCGGGGAGCTCATTTCCAGACTGAACACAGCCACGGGTTTTTCGGCATCGAGCGCCACATGCTCGGCGATGTTCATGGCCAGGGCCGTCTTTCCCATGGACGGGCGCGCCGCGATCACGAACATCTCCCCGGCGTGCAGCCCGCCCGTCATGTTGTCCAGAACGTGAAATCCCGTGGACAGCCCGGTGATTCCGCCCTTGTTTTTGACGAGCTGCTCGATGCTGGTGATCGCATCGTTCACCATGTGCTTCATCGTTGGCATGGCGGAACTGACCCGCTCCTCGCCGATTTCCAGGATCTTGTTCTCGACCTCATCGACGAGAATTTTCACATCCCCCTGCTCATCGTAGCAGCGCGCCGCATACTCGGTGCAGACGGTGATGACTTTTCGCAGGAGACATTTTTCCCGCAGGATCTCGCGGTAGTAGTCCGCGTTGGCGGCCGTTGGGACAAACGTCAGGAGCTCCGTGACCGCCGCCGCCCCGCCGACCTCGTCCAGAAGCTTCCGGTCTTCCAGCGTCTGCGTGAAGGTGATCAGATCGATCGGCTTCCTGGCGTTCTGCATCTCCACCAGGATTTCAAAAATTTTCTGGTGGGCCGGGAGATGGAAGTGGCTGGCGTCGATGAGCGCGATCGAGTCGTCGAGGGCATTGCCCGAGAGCAGGATGGAGCCCAGCAGTCCCTTCTCGGCATCGAGGCTCTGGGGCAGGGCGCGGTGAACATCCGGCAAATAACCCGCGGGCTTTTGTGGATAACTTCCCTTGCGGCTGCGGCCTTTTGCAGAGCCGGTCCCGTTGGTTGCAGCGGGATTCTCCTCAGCCCGGGCGGGAGAATCGGGGGGCATTCCGGTCAGGACTTGGTGGTCACGCGGCGGCGTGGCTTCTTGTCTTCATCGGCCTCGGCCACGGGAACCTTCTCCACGGCAGGGGTCGTCACCTTGAGGTGTAAAATGGCCGTCACATCGGGGTGGAGCTTGACGTTCACATCGTGATCTCCGGTTTCCTTGATCGCTTTGTCGAGAACCACCGCGTGTTTCGGAAGCTCCCCGAGCTTGAGCTCGGAAATAATCCGGTCGTGGATGTCCTTCGCGGTGACCGATCCGAACGCCTTGCCGGTCTCACCGGTCTCGAGCACAAAGGAAACTTTCAGTTTGTTGATCTTGCTGGCGAGTTCCTCGGCCGCTGTGACCTCCCGGCCTTCGCGCTCCGCGCGCTTCGCCTTGAGGTGATTGATCTGGCGCAGGGACCCTTTCGTCATCTCGAGGGCCTTGCCCTGCGGGAGGAGGAAATTTCGGGCGTGCCCGCGGCGGACTTTGACAATATCGGCTTCCGCGCCCAGCGACGGGATATTGACGGTGAGGATGACTTCGGTGTGTGCCATGATGAGTTTCTAAAATTGGCGGGAGGGAGAAACTAGCAACCCCACCGGGAGTGTCAATCTCAGGAATTGAGAAAATTTCCAGCCGGACCCGATCGGCGCCGAAAACGCATCACAACCGACCCTCCTGCTGCGGCGTGGGAAGGCCGGGTCCCGGGCGCGGGAGAAGCGAAGTTCCGGACCGAAGCCAATTTTGCAACTTTCGATCCCGGAAAGAGTTTACTCTGTCAAAGAACATGAAAATCCCGCCTGTCGCCGCACTTTCCTTTGCCGTCCTGATGGTTTGCGCCGGCTTGTCCGGCCGGGCGCTGGCGCTGGACGATGCGGAATTGCAGAAGGTGTTTGACGGAACCGACGCCCGCCGCGAGAGCGTGCTCAAGAGCCTGCTGGCGAGCCCTCCTTCGGCCAAGAGGAACGTGATGTTTGACTACGTCGACTTTGCGCTGGCCGCCTACTGGCTCAAGGAGCAGATCCCCGAGGCGGACCAGGCCATGATCACCGCATGCAACCGCGATGCCGTCCGCTGGCGGGGGATCGAGGATGCGCCGACAAGCAAGCACACCTATTACAAGCAGCTTTATCTGCTGGAGCGGGTCTATTTTCTCTTCAACAGCCGGAGCGAATACTTCCCCGGCCGGATGAGCCCGGACGCCGAGAAAGCCGTTGCCGACATGCTTTGGCAGTGGGTCTCAACCGCCCTCCGCAAAGAGGTCCTGTCGCCCGACCGCGACTGGCAGCAATGGGGGACCGAAAACATCGGCGCCCTCATGTGGTCCAGCCTCTGGGGGGCCACGCAGATTGTGGCCGGGCACCCTGAATACCGTGACAAGCGGTATGCGGATGGCACGCCGGTTCCGGAGATGGCGCAGGCGTTTAACGACTACTACAAGCGCTTCCTGCGCGAGCGGGCGGGCAAGGGGCTCCTGGTGGAGTGCGCCTCCGGCTACAACAAATGGACGCTCAACAGCTGGTATAACATCGCCGACTTCGCGCCGGACCCGGTGACGCGCCGGAGGATGAAGATGTTCCTGGATCTGTTCTGGGCGGACTGGGCCATCGAGCAAATTGACGCCGTCCGCGGGGGCAGCCGGCACCGGTGCTATCCCGGTCCGGACTCCACCGAGGGCAGTGCCGGAGGCGACGGTCCCTCCTGGTATCTGTTTGGCGTGGGAAAGGCCGAGAGCAAAAATCCCGCCATGATCGGTGCCGCGACCACGTTTTACCGGCCCTCGCCCGTGGTGGTTGATCTCGTGCTGGATGTGAAGGGGCGGGAGACCTACGCCTATGTTTCGCGCCGGCCGGGACTTGGCAAGACCTTGAACTCTCAGGACGGAGGAATCGGATTCGCCAAGGACGAGGAATTTCTCGGCGAGGCCGGGGGCCACATCTTCAATCCCGAAGGCGGCAGCCTGCTCCGCTACACCTGGTGCACGCCCGATTTCGTGATGGGCACGAGCATGGTTCCCGCGCTTCCGGTCGATGACTGGTCGCGCATCAGCAGCCAGAACCGCTGGGAAGGCGTGATTTTCGGCGGACACCCGACCGCGCGGATCTTCGTGCAGCCCATCACCAGGAAGAGCTTCTACAACGGCAACTGGTCGGTGGAGAACAAAGGGGTGATGATCGTGCAGCGGCTCACCACCAGCGACAAGTGCAATGGCCAGCGCGTCTGGTTCGATGAATCTCTCAAACGCCAGGAAAGCGGCGGGTGGGTCTTTGCCGAGGCGCCGCGGGCGTATGCCGCGGTCCGCGTCGTGGACGGCAAGGCAGACTGGCAGCCCGATACGCCGCTCAATAATCAAGACAAGCCCGGTCCCGGGGAATGGCTCAACTGCCGGCAGGAGTTCACGCCGGTGATCCTGGAGGTCGCGCGGAAGAGCGACTATCCGGACTTCGCCGCATTTCAAAAGGCGATCCTCGCGAATCCGCTGGAATGGGATGGCAAGAAGCTCGATTACCGCAGCGACTTCTACAAGACGCGGCTGACGTTTTTTTCCGACTACTCGAAGGTTCCCGGGATCGACGGAGTGCCGGCGAACTACAATCCGAACAAAGCCTATGAGAGCCCGTTCATCCAGGGCGATTTCGGCAGCGGCGTGGTCACGATCCGCAAAGACCGGCGCGAGTTGGTCCTGGATTTCACGAAAGAGTAGGCGGTGGCCGGAAGCCTGTGCATGGGAGGACCTGGCCGTCGAAATCCGACCCGCAGACATCCTGACCTCCGGGGAATTGTCATGAGCCCAAAGCGGCTTCGGAGGTGCGACATTCCTGTCGCACTCTGCTTGGTGGACAAGAATGTCCACCCTGATCGGGAAGCCGTTTCCGGTCTCACGCGGATTCCCTTCGACGGCTGTTTGATCGGAAGACTTCAGGATGTCCGACCCGCAAAAAATTTGGCCGCACGCGATTGGAAAATATCCCGACCGGAAAAATGCTCCGCCTTATTCACGGCTTCCTGCGTGCCGGGGTTTGCAGTCGGGCGGGGATGTCTGTAGGATGCGACGGATGTCCACTCCACGCTCCGAAGTTTCTGTTTCCGACACATGGGATCTCGCGCCTCTTTATGCGGATGATCCCGGATGGGAGGCGGATTTTGCCGTCCTTCAAGGCGAATTCCCGCAGGTTGCGCGGTTTCGCGGGCAGGCGGGAGGCTCGGCGGAGGCGCTGGCGGAATGTCTGGAATTTGAAAAGCAGGTGGGCTTGCGGATCGAGCGGTTGAACCAGTTTGCGGCGCTGCGGGTCACCGAGGACAGTTCGGATGCCGTGGCGCTGGACCGCGAGGCGAGGCTGGAGGGATTGCTCGTGCGGGTCGGCGAGGCCTTCTCGTTTCTGGCCCCCGAGATCCAGGCGATCCCGGACGACACGTTCGATGCGTATCTCGCCTCGTCCGCCCTGGCGGATTGGACGATCCCGCTGAAGAAGCTGCGCCGGATGAAGTCGCACATCCTGGGCGCGGCGGAGGAACGGATCCTGGCGCTCGGATCGTCCGCGATCCACGGCCACAGCGAGACGTTCTCGCAGCTCACGAACGTGGACATGAAGTTCGGGAAGCTGAAAGATGGGGAGGGGGTCGAGCGCGAGCTCACGCAGAGTTCGTTTTCGTCGTTTTTGCAGCAGCGGGATCCCGCCGTGCGGCGGGCGGCATTCCACCAGTTTTACGAGGAGTTCTCGGACCACAAATTCACGCTGGCGGCGAGTCTGGCCAACTCCGTGCGGGCCGGTGTTTTCGAGGCGCGGGCGAGGAATTATCCTTCGGCGCGCGAGGCAGCGCTGTTTGCGGACGACGTGCCGGTGACCGTCTATGACGGGTTGATCTCCACGGTCCGGGCCAACCTGAACCCTCTGTTCGAATATTTCGAACTGCGCCGCGGGGTGCTCGGGCTCGGGGAGATCCACCACTACGACACGTATGTCCCGATGGTGGACGACGTGCAGACCGATGTGCCGTGGGATGCGGCGGTGGAGAAGGTTCTCGCGGCCGTCGCGCCTCTGGGCGGCGAGTATGCGGGCGTCCTCGGACACGGGCTTCGCGGGGGGCGCTGGTGCGACCGCTACGAGAACAAGGGCAAGCGGAGCGGGGCGTTCTCCTACGGCACCTTCACCAGCCCGCCCTATATCATGATGAACTACAAGGCGGACGTCTTCTCCGACGTTTACACGCTGGCGCACGAGGGCGGGCATTCGATGCACACCTGGTATTCCCAGCGCGCCCAGCTCTTCCAGAATTACCACTACCCGATCTTCCTTGCCGAGGTGGCCTCGACGTTCAACGAGATCCTGCTGACCGACCACCTGCTGCGCACGACCGACGACCGACGGATGAAGGCGTATATCTTGAACCGCCAGATCGATGACCTGCGCGGCACGCTCTACCGGCAGACGATGTTCGCGGAATTCGAACGCGACATCCACGCCGCCGAGGAGGCGGGCGAGGCGCTGACGCTGGATGCCTTCCAGAGGATCTACCGGCGCCTGCTCACGGACTATTTCGGCCCGCGGTTCGCGCTGGACGCCGAGCTCGGCCTCGAGTGCCTGCGGATCCCGCACTTTTACAGCGCGTTCTACGTTTACAAATATGCGACCGGCATCTCGGCGGCGGCGGCCCTTGCGCGGCAGGTTGCCGAATCCGGGGACGCGTCGAAATATCTCGCGTTCCTCAGGAGCGGCAGCAGCCGGTTTCCCATCGCAACGCTCGCCGGGGCCGGGGTGGACATGAGCGGCCCGGAGCCGGTGCAGGCCGCTCTGGATCTCTTTGCCCGGAGGGTCGCGGAACTGCGCGAAGTTCTGTGAGCGAACGCGAAGGGGATTTTCTTTGACAGAAATGCCGACAGTAGAATAACAAGCCAGCCGCCGTGCTGAATCGCAAACATTTGCCAGCCATTTTCCTTGTTGTCGCATCTGCGGCGCTTGTTGTTTTTCTCGTTTTTTCATCACCTGCCAGTTCCAAATCTCAACACCTATCCGTCATGAAAAAAGGAGGGGCTGGCACGATTCCAGCGAAGCAGGGTGCTGGCGCACCAGTTCACGCGACCGGCTCTCCAGCGCAGGGCACGACGCGACAGATCGCCGGTTCAGCGGGGCAGGTTCCAAGCCCTGTGGGGTATGCTCCGCCGAGGCAGGAGCCTGCATCTGTGTCGGCAGCAAACTCATCGACCGCGAGGTTGAGTTCGCAGGCATCCGGAGGTTCCCAGAATGAAGCCTCCGGCGTTCAGTCACCGTCCGCAGATGCCGTGCAAAGCAACGAGGGAACTGCTCCGACAACAGAGATCAACGGGGTTTTGGCGAAGGCGCAAGTCGTGGCCGGGGGCAAGGAATACTCGTTTTCCCCCAATTCCCTTGGGCTCTTCCCGAGAGTGGGCATGGGTTTGGAGGACACCGTGAGCGTTGCTGTGGCTTATCCAGAGGGAACAGCGGGCGATGCGGTGACGATTCAATCCGAGGACGGGGGAACATTGGCGGGGGGCAAGTCGGTGCTACAGGCCAATCTCGATGCCGATCTCCAAGTTCGATTTCCCTTCAAGAGCACGAGCGAAGGAGGGATTTACCGCGTCACCCTGCGAAAAGGATTCGACGAAAAACGCCTCGAATTCTGGGGCGGTCCCGAACCACTCGTTCAAAGCACAAATAATTAGCCAACAAAAAATGAAACGACCTTGCGTTGCCTTGCTCCTTGTAATCCTGGCCTCTCTCCCGGCCCATGCCCAGACCTCGCCTTGCGGAAATAAAAATTCAGGCGGTGCGGGTGGCGGCGGTCAAGACGACTCGACCGGCCCAGGCGGCGATAAAGGCGACCCGGTGGTTCCCTATACCGGCAATGAATTCAAGAAGGTGGACGATTTGCAGCTCTGGGGAGCGGTGGGCAGCATTCCGATGGTTTGGAGCCGCCACAGCAATTCCCGCGCCGTGGCCGGGGCCAGCCTCTTCGGCATGGCCCACTACTGGAGGCACAGCTTTCAATGGGAGCTTGCTCCGACCTCCAACGATGCCTCCGGTCGCGCTCGGGTTTCCCTCATTTACCCCGATGGCGGGCAATTTACTTTCACGGAAGTTTCGCCCGGTTCTTGGCAGGTCACAGGATCCCTCCCCGACCACCTCCAGCCGACTGCCGGTGGCTTTGTGCTGCTGCGCCAAGATGCCTCATGCTATTTCTTTCGAAAAATTCCATCTGGAAACAGTTTCTATTTTTTGATGGACCAGATTCAGGATGAGGCCGGAAACGCTTATTCGCTCGAATACAATGCCAGCCGACAGGTCACGAAAATCACCGAGCCCGCCGGACGGTTTTTCCAGATTTCCTATGCGACGCTCACGGGAAATAAACTCAATCCAGCAGTTCTCGCCACCCTTTCCGCAGCACCGGCACCCAACCAATGGATGGAGTTTCCCGTGACCAACACCAAGGCGTTCCGCTACATCAGTGTTAAGCAAGCCGACCTGTCGTTTGGCAACATCGCCGAGATTGAGTTCTACGAAGCCGGAACGAACGCACGGATTTCCGGGAGCGTCATTTGCTCGGACTCCTCGGCTGCGGGACAAGCCGCGCTCGATGGAAATCCAAACACGGCTTTTGTTTCTGGTGTGAAGTCCGGCGGCTACGTGGGCCTTGATCTTGGCACCGCAAAGAAAATTGGGCGGGTGCGAGTCCTGAGCGCTGTCGGCAAGGAATCCCTCCACAAGCCTTCCGCATGGGGTCTTGCTGCTCTGAAGATCGAAGGAGCCAATGCGGCTCCTCTCTCAGCGGCCGCCATTTCAAGAGTTGAAACCAGCGACGGCCGTGCGGTCGCTTACGAATACACCTCCATCAACGATCCGACTCTGCCCTACGTCTTCCCGGCACTCACAGCGGCAGTTTTTGGCGACGGCACACGCTCCGAATACAAGTATATCCAGGTTTTTCCCGGCAGCCGTCCGCTCGTGAGCGAGTGGGACGATGTCCGCTACGGGCTCCGGCAGGGCCGCTACAAGACGGTTTACCAAAGCACTCACGCAGGAACCGTGCTCGGGGCCGTTGACTCCCAGATCAATCTGGAAACCGGGGTCGCCATTCTCCAAATCTCCCTCAAAGGCAACAACCTCCATAGACCGATGGTCACCTACGCCAACGGTGGCAGCGAGGTTCAAATCTACACGACCAGCCTCCCGACCGGAGCCGCCATCACCCAGGAAATCGACCAGAACAATAGAACGACGACCTACACCTACGACGCTTTCGGTTTCATGGCCACGAAGAAGGATGCCCTCGGCCGCGTGACCTCGTTCACTTGGACTCCACAGGGCAAACTGCTCACCAAGACCCTTCCCGACAGCTCGGTCGAGTCATGGACCTACAACGATATTGGCTCCCTGCTCACCTACACCGATCCGCTCGGCCGCATCACCACCAGCACCCGTGATGAGTCGAACCGCGTGGTCCGCACCGATTACCCGGACGCCTCCTACGAGACCATCTCCTACAACAGCTTTGGACAGGTCGTGTCCCACCGTCAGCGTAATGGCGGCACCGAGTCGTTCACCTACGACTCCCGCGGACTCCTCACGCAGAAAACGGATGCCCTGGGCAACGTCACCACCTACGGTTACGACTCCGCCGACCGACTCGCCAGTGTCACCGATGCCCGCGGCCACACGACGACGATGGAATACAGCGAGCGCGGCCTCGTGACCCGGATCACCAACCCGGATGCGTCCACGCGCGCCTTCACCTACACGAAATACGGCGATGTCGCCAGCGAGACAAACGAACTCGGCCACACATGGACCTATACCTACGACGTGTTCCGCCGTGTCACCAGCGTCACCGACCCGCTCGCCCGCACTGCCTCCACCATGTATCAACCGGATTCCTACGGAAAAAAACCTCTCGCTGTCACTTCTCCGTCCGGACGCACGGTTACGTTCACCTACGACCTGGCATGGAACCTCCTCTCCACCACCGACGGCGCAGGCACATCGGCGGCGGCGACCACGACCATCTCCTACGACAAAGCCTATAACGTCGTTTCCGTAACGGATCCGCTGGGAAAAATCACCAAGGCGACTTACGACAACCGGAATCGCAAACTCACCTCGACCGACCCGCTGGGAAGCATCAGCCGCTGGACGTTTGACGCGGTCGGCAATGCCCTCACCGCCACGCGCCCGGACGGCGGAGTGACGACAAATGTTTACGACGCCATGAACCGCGTCGTACAAACTACAGACCCGAAGAACCAGACAACGATCATGACCTACGATGCGGCGGGCAACCCGGCCAGCATGACCGATCCCCGCAGCAGCGTGTATTCGTGGACCTACGACCTCCTTGACCGTCCGACGGCCATGATTTACCCCGGGAGTGGCTCGCGCGAGCAATACGGCTACGACGCTGCGGGCAATTCGGCATCCTACACGACGCGCGCGGGTCAGGTCCGCACGTCGGTCTTCGACAGCCGCAACCGCGAGATCCAGACAAACTGGAGCGACGCCACGCCAAGCATCACCCGCACATTCGATGCCTTGGGACGCATGACCTCGGAGGACAACGGCATCAGCCGGATCACCACCGCTTACGACGCGGCCAACCAGATCACGGGCGAAACCACCGCCGTCACCGGACAAACCGCCCGCACGCTCACCTACGCCTACGACGCCGACGGTCGCTGCATCTCGACCACCTATCCCGGAGGCAACGTCGTCGCCACCAGCTACACCGCGCGCAACCAAGTGGCGGCAATCGGACTCGATGGGGCGTCCTTGGCGGATTATGAATACGACGCCGTGGGCAACGCGACTGCCAAACACCTCGAAAACGGAACGAGCGCGCTGTTTATATACGATACCGCGCACCGGCTCACCGGCATCGAGCACCGCAAAGGCCTCGACCTCCTGGCCAGTTTTGCCTACACGCTTGACCGCATCGGCAACCGAAAAACCAAGGCGGCGGGTGGATTGAACGCGCTGACCGAAACTTACACCTACGACAGCGTGGACCAGCTCCTCAGAGCCAAATACGGCAGCGCCCGCACAGTCACCTACACCTACGACGCAGCCGGAAACAGGCAAACGGTCGTTGACAATGGGATTACAAAAAGCTATGCGGCCAACGCCCTGAACCAATACACGAGCGTCAACGGCAACACGCAGAGCTACGACGCCAACGGTAACCTCACTGGAACAAGCGGAGCGAGTTACGCCTACGATGCCCAGAACCGGATCATACAGGCGACGGGAAACGGAATCGTGACGACATTCGCCTACGACCCGCGCAACCGGGTGGTCCAGCGCACCGCGAACGGAACAACCACGAACCTGACCTACGACGGGTGGTTCCTCATCGAGGAACGCGATGCCGCAGGCGCATTGCAACAAGTCTATGTCCACGGAGCCGGAGTTGATGAACTCCTTGCAAAGATCACCACCACAGGGGTCGTTTACTACCACGCCGACGCCCTTGGCAGCACGGTGGCGCTCACCAATGAAACGGGAAACCTTGTGGAAAGCGCCACCTACGACACCTTCGGGGCCGCCACGATCCGGGATGCCTCCGGCACCGTGATCTCCACGTCCTCCGTGGCAAACAGGTTCCTGTTCACCGGACGCGAATG
>Ga0247841_10001496_pt1 | contig 52258 bp, 27 predicted proteins | sample LaCruzMarch2015__2_FD_192410 | JGI IMG/M metagenome (GOLD analysis project Ga0247841, IMG submission 192410) | Freshwater microbial communities from meromictic Lake La Cruz, Castile-La Mancha, Spain - LaCruzMarch2015_18m | ecosystem: Environmental > Aquatic > Freshwater > Lake | place: Spain... | reverse complement strand
TCGAAGAGATGACCCATGTTGCCCATGAAATGGAACGGTTGAAATTCACCATACCCCTGCTGATCGGTGGCGCCACCACTTCGGATATCCATACCGCGGTTAAAATTGAACCGCATTACTCCCATGGTGTATTTCATGTGAAAGATGCATCGAAAGCGGTCGGGGTCGTAAACAGCCTTCTTTCCAAAGAAGCCAGAACAACGTATACCCTTTCCATCCAAAAGAAATATTCGGATATTCGAAATCAATATGATAAAAAGGGCGACTATTCCTATATAACGCTTGCTGATGCCCGCAGAAATAAATTCGTACCCGAATGGGGGAACTATCTTCCGCCCAAACCAAAATTTACCGGTACCCGGGTTTTTAAAGATTACCCGTTGGAAGAGATCCGGCCCTATATCGACTGGACTTTTTTCTTCCATGCATGGAAAATGAACGGGCGTTATCCTGCCATCCTTGCCGATCCGGTAAAAGGAGCTGAAGCCCATACTTTATTTAAGGATGCGCAGGAATTATTAAATACGGTCATCCGTCAAAAGATGGTCCGCGCCCATGGGGTCATCGGATTGTATCCCTGTAATTCCATCGGAGACGACATCGAAGTTTACAGCGACGACAGCCGGTCAGAAATCTTAGAAGTTTTCCATTTCTTACGTAACCAGCAGAAGAAAGAGGCTGGTCAACCCAACCTTTGCTTAGCTGACTACATTGCCCCCAAAACTTCGGGGCGGGTGGATTATATGGGTGGATTTGCCGTGACAGCCGGGTCAGGGATTGAAGAATGGGTCGGAAAATACGAGCAGGACCTCGATGATTACAATGCCATCATGCTAAAAATAGTAGCCGACCGGCTTGCGGAAGCGTTTGCCGAGTTCATTCACCAACGGGTCCGCAGGGAGTTCTGGGGCTATGTAACAGATGAGCAGCTTGATATCGCCGGCTTGATCCGTGAAGAATACCAGGGAATCCGCCCTGCGCCCGGATATCCGGCGTGCCCCGAACATTCGGAAAAACGTTCTCTTTTCGACTTACTGGATGCCGACCATCAGGCAGATATTCACCTCACCGAAAATTTTGCCATGTACCCGGGCGCTTCTGTCAGTGGCTTTTTCTTTTCACATCCCCGGGCAAAATATTTTAACCTCGGCCGGATCAGTGAAGACCAGGTAACCGATTATGCTTTGCGAAAAAACATCTCCGTTGAACATGCAAAAAAACTCCTGAACACGAATCTTAACTTTTAAATATGCGCGTCATTGACCTGATCAATCAATCTGAAAAAACACTCTTTTCTTTCGAATTGCTTCCCCCGCTGAGGGGCAATAACATCAACAGCATCTACCGTACCACCGATCCATTGATGGAATTCAACCCATCCTTTATCAATGTAACCTATCATCAGGAGGAGGTGGTTTATAAAAAAAGGGAAAACGGGCTTCTCGAAAAAAAAGCAATCCGGAAACGACCTGGCACCGTAGCCATATCTGCAGCCATAAAATACAAATACCCGTCTGTGGAGGTTGTCCCCCATCTTATCTGCGGCGGGTTTACCAAAGAGGAGACCGAATATGCGCTGATCGATTTTCATTATCTTGGGATTGACAATATATTGGCCCTTCGCGGGGATGCCCCAAAAAACCAACGGACATTTATCCCCGAAAAGAATGGCCATGCTTATGCCAGTACCTTGGTTGCCCAGATAAACGATATGAACCACGGAAAGTACTTAGACGAAGAGATGCAGAACACCTTTCATACAAATTTTTGTGTCGGGGTTGCCGGCTACCCTGAAAAACATATTGAATCACCCAATCAGGCTTATGATCTAAAATTCCTGAAGGAAAAAATCGAAGCCGGGGCCGAATACATCATCACCCAGATGTTTTTCGATAATAAAAAATATTTCGATTTCCTCCATGCCTGCCGTCAGGCCGGGATAACCGTCCCAATCATCCCGGGGTTAAAACCCATCTGTACCCTGAAAGAGATCAATCTTCTTCCCCAGGTTTTCAACATCGACATCCCGGAAATACTGGTTAAAGAGGTTTTAAAGTGTAAAACCAATGAAGAGGTATTCAGGACGGGGGTCGAATGGGGGATTACCCAATCCAAAGAACTCCTTCAATCCGGGGTCCCTGTGCTGCATTATTTCACCGTAGGGATTTCTGAAAATATCCGTCAAATAGCAAAAGCTGTTTTTTAAACAAGAACCATGACCCTTTACCGCCAATTACAACGTGACGCCAACGCCGGGAAAAAGAAATTTGCCCTCCTGATCGATCCCGATAAAAACAGCTTACCGGGGATAAAAAAGATGACAGAATTGGCTAATGCCGCCGGTACCGATTATTTTTTTATGGGAGGGAGCCTGCTGCTGAATGACCATCTCCCTGAGTTTATCGCCTACATCAGAGGCCACAGCAACATTCCCGTGATCCTGTTCCCCGGAAATAACCTTCAGCTCAACGATAAGGCCAATGGCATCCTTCTGCTTTCACTGATATCGGGGCGTAATCCCGAATTACTCATCGGCAGGCATGTGATTTCAGCCCCCTTTTTAAAAAAGAGCAAACTGGAAATCATCCCTACCGGGTATTTGTTGATTGATGGCGGAAATACCACGACGGTAGCATACATGAGCAATACAACACCCATTCCTGCCAATAAAAGTGAAATCGCGGTATGTACAGCCATGGCGGGCGAAATGTTAGGGATGAAACTCATTTACATGGATGCAGGCAGTGGCGCCCGTCAACCCGTACCTCCGGCCATGATTGAACAGGTGAAATCACAAATCCGCCTCCCTTTGATCATCGGCGGGGGAATAACAACCCCAGAAATGGCATGGGCAGCCGTTCAGGCCGGGGCCGACGTAATCGTTGTCGGAAATGCCATTGAAAACGATCCAATGCTGATTTCCCGGATGACAAAAGCGGTACACGGCGGATAAACCATGCATCATCCGTTCATCCGTATCCACGATACCATAAAACCAAACCCTATGATAAAAAAAGTGTTTTTTATCCTGCTTTTTAGCTGGATTTTCATTGCAGTGCACTCCCAGGACCGTTTGCTGACGGTGGAAGATGCAACCAATCAGAACCCGAAATTAAACGCACCAAACCTGAACCAGTTACAATGGATCCCGGGAAGCGATGATTTTCTCTATCTGATTAACAACGCCATCGTTCAATTTACGGCCAACAGCCTCTCCTCCATGGCTGGCGATACCATTTTAAGGTTATCCGGGTTGAACCATCTTCTGAAATCAATCAATCAGGATACCCTTAAAAAATTTCCGGCCATCCGGTTCCTCGATACCGACCGGTATTATTTCATCATGAACTCCGCTTTATTTGAAGGTAATGTTGCACTGAATAACCTGACCCGAATGAATTCATGGGATAAATCGGCAGAAAATACCGATATCGATCCATCCCGTTTCCAGGTAGCCTTCACCCGTAAAAACAATCTATATATTACAAATAACGGAGTGGAGACTGAAATTACCAAGGAAAAAAACCCGGGAATCCTCTTTGGTTCCGAACGGGTACACCGGAATGAATTCGGGATCGGGAAGGGGACTTTTTGGTCGCCCCAAGGCAATTTCCTGGCTTTTTACCGAATGGACGAAACGATGGTTACCGAATATCCGCTGGTCGATATCTCTTCGCGTCCGGCACAGATGACCCCGACAAAATATCCCATGGCCGGAATGACCAGCCATGAGGTGACGGTGGGAGTATTCAATCCGGTCACGGGCAAGACCGTTTACCTGCCGACGGATTCGGCGGGGGTTTTCGATTTTCAATCCTCCTTAATCGATTTTCCCGTTAACAAACATCCGGAATCATATGTTGAATACCTGACCAACATTACCTGGTCGCCCGATGAAAAACACCTGTACATCGCCTGTTTAAACCGGGATCAGGACCATATGTGGCTTAATAAATACGATGCTGTTACCGGACGCTTTATCAAAACCCTTTTTGAAGAGCGGAGCCCGGCCTATGTTGAGCCTCAGCAAGGGCCCCATTTCCTCAATGATGATCCTGAAAAGTTTATCTGGGAAAGCCGGCGTGACGGGTATAACCATTTATACCTGTATTCGTCGGATGGGGAGCTGATCCGGCAACTCACCCATGGGGCGTGGGAAGTGATTGATTTCCAAAAACCGGATAAAACCAACTCCCGTGCTTTTTTTCTTTGCAACAAAGACCATCCCATCGAAAGCCGGTTGTGGGCTGTTGACCTGAAAACCGGGTCGATGTCGGAGTTGACTTCCCTGCCTGGCACCCACACCGCCCAAGTATCAGACGATGGGGCTTATGTTCTTGATGCCTATACCAATAGGAATATTGCCCGGCAGATCGGCCTGCTCCATGGCAACGGTAACCTGGTCGGGGTATTGCTCCCCAACGAAAACCCCTTGAAGGATTACAACCTCGGGAAAACTTCTATTTTTACAATCCTGAATGAAAGCGGCGACGACCTTTTTTGCCGGATGATCAAACCGGTGAATTTCGATTCCACAAAAAAATACCCGGTCATCATCTATGTTTACGGAGGGCCCCATTCACAACTCGTTACCGAATCATGGTTGGGTGGCGGCGGGCTTTTCCTGAATTATTTGGCCGATCTGGGATATCTGGTTTTCACCCTGGACAACCGGGGGACCTCAAACCGCGGGAGTGCTTTTGAACAGGCCATTTTCAGGAACCTCGGCAAAAAGGAGGTAAACGACCAGATGGCCGGGGTGGGATATTTAAAGTCGCTCCCGTATGTCGATTCTACTCGTATCGGCATTAACGGATGGAGCTACGGTGGCTTTCTGACCCTATCGATGTTCCTTCAACATCCCGGTGACTTTAAAGTTGCTGTATGCGGGGGACCGGTGGTTGACTGGAAATATTACGAAGTGATGTATGGCGAACGGTATATGGACACCCCCGAACTAAACCCCGAAGGATACCAGCAAGCCTGCCTTTTAAATTACATAAAAAACCTCCAGGGGAAATTGCTCATCATCCACGATTACCAGGATGGCACGGTGGTCCCGCAGAATTCACTGGTTTTTTTAAAGCAATGTGTGGATGAGGGAAAGCCGGTCGATTACTTTATTTATCCCGGCCATGAGCATAATGTAAGGGGAAAGGACCGGGTACACCTCAACCAGAAGATGGTTCAATATTTCCAGGATTATTTGTGATCGGGGTGTCTATTTTTTAATTCAGAGTTTCAAAGTTTCAGAGTTTCAAAGTTTCAAAGTTTCAGAGTTTCAAAGTTTCAGAGTTTCAGAAAAAAGTTTCAAAGGAACAACATTGAAACATTGAAACAGTTTCAGGGTTTCAGGGTTCAAAAAAAAAAGCCGTTCGTCCGAACGGCTTTTTTTATAGTAACATGCGCGGTTACTTTTTGACGATCTTCTTTGTTTCAAAGCGGTCGCCGGTCATAACGCGGATGAAGTAGATACCCGGGGTTTTGTCTCCAAGGGAGAACTCATAACGGTTGCTTCCCGTTACCTCCTGTTTCTGGATCAAACCGCCCACCATACCGTAAATATGGACCTGGGTTTGTGCATCCTGGTAAGCAGGATCGAGTTCCAGATAGAATTTATCGTTGGTTGGGTTCGGGTAAACCTTAAAGAATGTACCGTTTTCCATTTCGGGGATGACCTCAGCCACTTCGATGGTTTTTGTTACTATCGTCTTGGCTGCATCGCCGCAATAGGTCCCGGTTGTTGTAATATAACCATGCAGATAGCCCCCGTTTGCCACGGTTGTCCCCGGCATAAACAGGATGTTCTGCCCGGCAATGATCGTAGCGCTCCCGCCTGATTGAACAACCAATCCTTCAACAGTGATGGTTTGTGTGGCATTGTAGCAATTCGATTCACCATGGGCAATGGTTTCATTCTCGATAAGCAGGTCTTCAGGGATGGGTGTTCCTTCGACCCTCACATTATCAACATAGAGCTCATTGCCATAAGCGCTGATGGCTGTGAATTTAACCATATTCGTCCCGGTAGGCAGGGCCAATTCCTGGGTTGACCATTCACTGGCAAGAGGGACATACAATCCTGATTCCACAATCCCGAACGGGTTCAGTATCCCATCAGGGCCTCCCGGCATTGCCAATAACAAGGTATAAGTGGCGCCTCCATCGGTCGAATAGTAGATATCCAGTTCATCAACTGCGCCGTAAGAGGTTGCATAGGCAAAATCGAACTTCAGTACCGGCAGGTGCAGGGTGCTTGCGTCAAATTCCAGTGTGATCATATCGTCCTCACCGGAGGAATAGTCATAATAAAAATCAGCCATTGCAGAAGCACCACTTAAACCATAGCCGCCGCAAGCGGTCGTCCTGTACCAAAGGGGCTGTGTTGTTGTCCCACTCCAGCAAGTCGGGAAAAAAATATCCGTTTCAAAGCCCTCGATAAACGGTGTTTCAGCGATCCCGCAAAGGGTTGTAAAGGTGGAAGGGCCTGCCCAGGCGCTATACATAGAACCTCCTTCACCATTGGGGCATACATTCCTTACATAGAAATCGTAGGGGGTACCTGCACTGAGACCGGAAACAGGTTGTGGATTGTCCTCAGTTGACGTTCCGGATGGGTCAGGTTCGAATCCTGTCGGACCAATCTGATATTCCCATTCCGTTCCGGTTGAGGTCCAGGCAAGGTTTGCCGAATTTTGAGTGATTTCAGTAGCCGTAAGTTCGTTAGGTTCAGGGCATGCCGGCGGAACATCAATATTTATATCATCGACGAAAATGTTATTACCATTAGCAGAAACTCCCTCAAAAATCACGAACCTCGAATTGCCAACCGAACCAACAGGAAGAGTTATGCTGTACTGATACCATCCGTCAGCGCCTGTTTCGACAGGGGCCATGGATTTATTTCTGTTAATGGTTCCTAACAACGTTGCTCCGCTTACACTTGCTGTCGTGCTATAATATACATTTACAAGGTCAGCAGATGAAGAATATCCGGCATCCCTGACCATCCAGAATTTAACCAGGTAGCCATCGGCAGGCAAATCTATCGGCGGGGTAATGATAACAGATTTTACACCACTCGAGAATGAATAACTGTTAAAATAAGCCATTCCAAGCCCGGAATGAGGACTGGTGGTGGGGTACGAGCCAGAGGTAGAACGTGCCCAGTTTCCGGTACCCGAAACCTGTGTAAGCGTCCAGCCATAAGGGGCAAAGGTAACCCCGTCAAAGCTCTCCAGATGGGGGAAGGTGGTGATGGTCGGATCGGCACCAGTGGTGAACGACCAGATGGGGCATCCCGTTGCATCGCCTACGGCGTTGGTGGGAACAACCTTCCAGTAATAAGTTGTACTATATTCAAGCAGACTTTCCGGAGTGTAAGGTGACGTTTCCAAGTCACCATTTTCTATATTGGTCGGGGTGGTTGTACCACCGCCATCGGTTCCAAAATATAGTTTGTAGCCTGTGGGGATGCCTCCAGTGGAGCCGGCCGACCAGGTAAGCGTGGTATTGAGCGCTACATTGACAGCCGCATCATCAGGGGCGCCAATGGTGGCACAACCAGGGGCAGCCGTAATTGGGCCCATGACATAGTCAACATAAAATGACACAGAAGAGCTGGTCGTGCTTGCGGCAAAAGCAAGGTAGTAGTTATTGCCTGCAAGCGTTGTAAGGTCAACACTGTATTGGGTCCAGCTTGTTGTGAGTGTAACGGGCGAACCGATGTCCGTCCAGGTGGTTTTATCCGGCGAATACCTCACCTGGATGGTTTGCGCGGTTCCAGAACCGGTTTTAGCATAATAGGTCAGTACGTTTCCACTTGAAATGGTCACTTTTGGTGTAATTAGCTTTTTGTCTGACACAATAGAAGAAGTATAGTAGTAAGCACTTTTTGTACCATCATAGGCAGTGAAAATCGACTGTGTCCAAGTGGATGCATCAACGCTCCATGCAGGCGGCGGGAACGAAGTTCCTTCGAAACTTTCGAACAACGAGCCAACCGGCAGCGCTGTTCCGGTAAGAGGAACCAATGCAGTTGACTTGGCCGCGTTGTGTACAACCTGCAGGTTTGCCGATTTACTGCCGGCAGAGGTTGGAGCGAATGCCACGGTAACTGTGGCTGTTTGTTCGGCAGTGAGCTCAATCGGATAGGTATTTTCATCCACCAGGACAAACTGGCCCGGATCGGTCCCTGTAAGGGTTATGCCTCCTGTTTCAATGGTAAGCGTGCCCACCCCAACGTTTGAAATGGTGAAGGTTTGAGCAGCGGTAGGCGATCCACCGGCAACGGCCGACCCGAAATCTTTAGTTGTGGGGGTGATGGAGAAGATTGGAACAGTGGGGGCCGCATTTATATTTATATCATCGACAAAAATGTTGTTACCATTAGCTGAAACCCCCTCAAAAACGACATACCTTGAACTACCAGTTGAACCTGCAGGAAGAGTCATGGAGTACTGATACCATCCGTCAGCGCCTGTTTCGACAGGGGCCATGGATTTATTTCTGTTAATGGTTCCTAACAACGTTGCTCCGCTTACACTTGCTGTAGTGCTATAATATACATTTACAAGGTCAGCATATGAAGAATATCCGGCATCCCTGACCATCCAGAATTTAACCAGATAGCCATCGGCTGGCAGATCTATTGGCGGGGTAATGATGGCAGATTTTACACCACTCGAGAATGAATAACTGTTAAAATAAGCCATTCCAGGCCCGGAATGAGGGCTGGTGGTGGGGGACGAGCCAGAGGTAGAACGTGCCCAGTTTCCGGTACCCGAAACCTGTGTAAGCGTCCAGCAGTCGGGAACGAAAGTGGTTCCATCAAAACTTTCTGTAAAGGGGAATACACTGACGTTAGCGCAAGGCGTAGTTGCATTTGCAGCCACACCAGATGAATACAAAGCGCCATTATAAGAGAAAGCCTTGTAAAAATAAGGTGTAAAGGGAGTTAAACCGGTGTGGCTTACAGGTGATGTGGTACCAATTGAAAGTACCGTGCCATTTGCCAATGAACCGCCTAATGCAGGAGTTCCCGAGGGTACTGTGAATGTACCAGTAAGGTTCCACACGATTACCACATTATTTGAGGTTACGTTTGGCGTGAAAGCAATATCAATCTGCGAAGAACTGATTGCGGCTGCGGATACACCCGTTGGGTCAATCACTGCGGGAGGAACATAGGTATATTCATCTGCTCCGATATCGGGAGTGGTTTCACTTCTTGTATTACCATCGTAATCGGTTGTAATACCTGCAATGGGTGTACCTGCATCATTTACTGGTGATATTTGGTCAATTTGAATATGCAGATCGGTGGCGCTTACATATTTAGGATCGCCTGAAACACTGTTCACATCCTGTGCTGTTGCAGTTTTCCAAGCGGCTAATGTTGCCTGGTCACCACCAAGATAACCAAGGATGCCTTGGGTTCCACTTACATAATAATCGTTATAATTAATTGTTGTGAATGAACCTAGGGGCGCTGAGGAATAAATTGCGTAATTTTTTGCAGTGCTTCCCGAATAGGTATTGTTCATTGAGTTTTGGAATATGTTATTCCTTAAATCTATCGCGGTAATAGTTGAAACATTGAATAGAATGGCGGCTGTTAAGGTTGTTCCAGAACGCGTGAGGATTCCACTCATATATACTGCATTGTAATAAATATTCAATCCCCCGGTAGTTCCATCAAAATATATACCTACTGGAGATGACCCGCTGAATGTAGAATACCCATCCCCGCCAATAGAATGTATCATGTTATTGACAATGGTTAGATTACTCGAGGCATTTCCCGTGTTTACGTAAATGCCCCTGCCACCATATCCACCGGTTCCGGTAGCGGTAATGTTGTTAATATTATTCCTGGTTATTGTACTTGATATCATTCCTGTCCCAAAAGTTACGCCGACCGGAGTTGAAGAAGCCATACTTACATTGAAAACAGTGTTTTGAGAAACAGAACAACCTGTTCCATTTGCAAGCATAATACCATTATGGGCAATATAGTCAGTAGCTGTTGCCGAACCAATGGAATTGCCCGTTACCTGCAAATTATCCATTAAGCCTGGGTTTGTTGTTGCACTTCCTTGTGCCCAGAGGCCAATGTATGCTTTGGATATGCTGTTATTCTGAATGGTATTGTTGTCATTATCGGCACCAACAGAACCAACTGTTGAGCCGCCGATAACTATTCCATAGGTGGTTGCCGTTATTGAACCTGCTTTTATGCTACAGTTTTTTATTGTATTGTTTGTAGCACCAGCACTTGCACCCAAACTGGATAGCATAATGACAGCAGAGCCTGAAGTACTTGTATTGCTAAAGGTAAGATATGTCCCTGCACTACTGAAATTACCATCCAAGGTAACCCTGTCGGCTCCGTTTAGGCGGATTAATCCACCTGCATAAGCGCCAGAAATGGTTTTATTTACAGCTTCACTTGGCTGGATTGTCAACGTATAATTGCCTGCACCTGATTCTGCCCACTGGTTCAAAGCATTGGTTCCATCTTCGGTAAGGTCACTAATAATATTTACCGTTAAATTACTTCCCAAACCCAAAGCATTGATGTCGGCAAATAATCCGGTTGCACCGGTTAGTGAAGTATAATCGGCACCCGTGGTACCAATAGTTTTAGTTCCTGTAAGCGGTCCTTTAATTGTGCGGGTTCCGGCAGGAGCAATTTCTGAAGCGGGATAGGTAGAGCCAGCAACATCGATGCTGTTTACAGTAATTTTTGCATCAACCGTATTGTTAATGGTGGCACTTCCGCTTATGTCGTAAGCAACCCAGAGATAAGTAGTTGCAGAGCCGGGTAAATCATAGCTCAATGACGAAAAAGTTGCCGTTCCACCTGAAAACGCCTGAGATGTTCCAACTTGATTTGCAGTACTGAACGTAGTTGTCGAGGTTCTGAATAATTTAACATTGGAAATGTCGGCATCGCTTGTGTTATTTGAAGTAACCACGATAGAGTTCAGGTTTAATGTTCCTGTAGAACCTGTAACTGCAAAATCGAGTCTCAGGATTTCCTGGTTTGCAGAGCCGGTCATAACAACATTCGTTGATGCCTGATTGCCTGTAATGGAAGTTAAGGATTTGGGAACAGGCAAAGTATAATTAAATCTTAAGTTCGGAACGTTTGTGGATGCCGTTAAATCTACTAACCCCCCTGTTAAACCTGGTTGCTCATCATCAGAATAACCTTGCCTTGCCCTGTTTGTCGCCATTATTGTTCCAAAATAATAAGGATAAGATGACGTATAGTATTGATATCCTTTTACTATTAAAATCTGGATGTTATCGGTTCCATTGTAGGAGAAGGCCGAATTTAACACCATTTCCATCCATCCGCTGGTGGCTGTATTCGGAAATGTTCCGGTAAACACCTGGGTATATCCTGTCAAATCATACTTCCCGGTTGCTAATGTTGTTGCACTGGTATGCTTCATATAGATCGTAACAGGTGTTATTCCCGTTACATCTGTTCCTGAAGATTTATTAAACGCAATTCTGGTCAGGTCTTTCGAGGCACCCAGTTCCGATTGCAAATAAATACATTCCCATGTCGAATAATTCCAGTTTCGGTAAACAGGCCAAGTTGCTGTTGCAGTGCCGGTTCCGGTAACTGACTGATTTAAAATTAACCTGCTTCCTGCTGGTGGATTATTAGAAGGTGAATAAGGCGAGCCACCAACAGTTACAGAAGAACATTCGGCATCTACACTGTTATTTTGTGTAGCAGCTGAAGATATGTCAAAAGTAACCCAGAAATAATTCGTACCTTCCGCTAAAGTTTGAGTTCCGGTGATACTGAAATTCGTTGTTGTCGGAGAAGCAACAGCAGAACCAAATTGATTTATTGCTGAAAATGTGTTGGTTGTTCCCGTATAAAATATTCTGGCGTTGCTGATATCTGATACAGAGGTGGTGCCGTTTGCATTGATGGTAAAGCTGGTCGCACTCAGCGGAGTTGCATTTCCCGTTGTAACTATTTGAATACCGATGACTTCCGCATTTGTGGTTCCCTGAGGAACGGCACTTGTATTTGTTTGAGTAGTCGTGCTCGAAGTATATGTCATGGGAACACTCTTTATCCCAATAACAAAATAACCCAGGCTGGTGATCGCATCGGAAATGATCGTAGTAGCAGTGGGAACTGCTGAACTTATCAAATCATATGCGCCGGTGAGCGTTGCAGATTCTCCAATGCCGTTATTCGAAGTCAGTCCCGACTCGGTCAACCTAACAGTGGTATTTGCGAAATTTGTTCCTGATATGATTGATGCCTTCCAGTAGCGGTCGGTATTCAATGCGCCCATATTTGTGCCGGAAGTTCCACCACAATCGGCATCGAACACCTCAGCATCAATTACCACCGTTCCGCCGGTGGTAGTGGGATTTACCAATTCCAAAGGCTTGTATGCACTTTTCCCAACCGGGAAGAGGTATGTAGTTCCTGTTGCAAGACTTGCAGGCAAGGTCCTGGCAATGGGGCCGTTAACATAATTTGAAACTGAATAGCCGGAAACAGATCCCGCTGTTGTACCTGAAATGGTGAGCAGGTTGGTTGAAGTAGTGGTAAGCTTACCACTTGTCAGTGCTAGGGTTCCGGCACTTAATGCTGCATTTAACGTAACACCAGTTGCATTATTTATCGTTAATGCGCCTGTAATCGTTGCAGGAAGTTCGATACCTGTAACCTGCATTGATGTGCCATTGTAGGTGTAGTTAATTGACCCTGAACCGTAAGTAAAAGTAGGTGCTGAAGCCAGTGAGCCATTGCCCTTGAAAAAATTGAAACCGCTGGTTGTTCCTGCACCTAGTGTTAATGATGGAGCGGATAGAATACCATTCTGTAGTTTTAAAGTGCCTGATAATGTGGCTCCGTCCTTGATGGTTAATCCGCTTGGGAGGGTTACAGTGCCGCCTGCAAAGGTATTGTTGATAATGAGCTGGGTTATTGCACTACCCGTAATGGTTCCGCTACCGGACAATGACTGATTCCCGACTGAACTGCTGAAGGTAAGCGATTGGGAAGATCCGCTATTCAGAGTCAAAATACCACTGTTAACTATATTCCCGGGATAGGTCGCATTCATCCCTTTCATATTAATATCCCAGAGGGTACTCAGGCTGAAAGTTCCTGTCCCGTTGATCGTAAGGTCACCCCAAATGGTGGTTGAACCAGCCAGGGTTACCGATGGGTTGTTGGTTGCAAATATGGTAGTGTTTGGAGCACAACCCAGCATTTTGAACGTGGTGGCAGCAACTGTAGAAGCAGAACCGATCTGAAGTGAACCACCGGTAATACTCACTCCTGCAGCTGTTGGTAATGGCCCACGGTAATCATAACCACCGAGAAAAGTTGATCCCGATCCTTTTATTACAATTATATTACCTCCACTCATTACAAAAATAGTAGAAGAAGAGGTTCCGGCATCAAAACTGTAATAGGTTGACGACGAATGAGAAACATTGCAAACATTCAATGTTCCGCCAGATTGATTAAAGTTTATGGTGTTTGATGACGAGACAACTGCAAATCTACCGGCAACATTGATTGTGCCTCCTGCAATATTCACGATAGCTCCTGAAGCCATGGTAAATGAATTTCCTGTACCTGTTCCAACATTATATATTCCATCGGTAATTTTGAAGAGTCCAGATAATACGGGAGACCCACCTAGTGCTGTTACTGTAAAATTAGCATTGCTAAGCCAAAGCCCGCCTATAGATGGAATTGGATATGACAAAGTAGTAAAAAGCGGATTAGATTGTGTAAAGCTTCCCCCAATTTTCAGCACACCGGCTGTATGGGTGTATACCAACCCTACCGTATTGGCTCCCTGAACTGTAAATGCCGATTGAATTTCTAAAACCGGAGGCGTAACTGTGGCTGTTGCGGTTACAGCTCCTTTATTTAATACCAATCTATAGAAATCGGCGGCAGTGCCTGTTCCGCTGATGGTTGCATTTGGGATGCCAAAGAAAGCAACTGTGGCTTTTCCGTTGCTGGTGCCAATATACATATCGAAAGTCCCGTTATTAACTAGGTTTCCGGTGGTGGCAGCAGTCGCTGTACTACCCCCTATATTTAAGGTATGGGTCAATGAAGCGCCGGCAGCTGCACCGGCATCAAAAGTACCGTTGGCAGCTACGGTCACACTCCCATTCACAGTAAAAGTTGCTGCAGTCGTCCCAAATCTCAATATTCCTGATGCTCCCTGACCAACAGTAAGGTTATAGCATGTCTGACCAGTTTCATCAATTATTACTGTGTGTGCATCAGCGATTGTTACATCATCAGTAGCGGTGGGAACAGCTCCTGTAGACCATGTTGTGGTTTCACTCCAGTTTCCGGAAACTATGGAAGTAATACTGCCCGGGGCATTGGTTGCCTGTGTCCCGTCAAGAGAGGAACTTTGAGCGCCCTCATTCAGAGAATACACTTTCCAATAATAAGTAGTCCCGGGGATTAATCCGGTGGCCGCATAGGTAACTGTATTGGCGGCAACCGATGCAAGATAGGTATAAGTAGTTCCATCGGTTGATTTGTAAACAGCATAGCCTGTTTCATTGCTTGCGTCTTCCCAGTTCAGGGTCATACCCAATTCACCAACGGGTGAAAAAGTGAGGTTTGTGGGAGGGTTTGGAGCAGCAGGAGGAGTAAATGAATATACGGTTCTTGCGCCCTGAGCAGTGCCAGCTAAATTTGCTATCAAAACACTGGCGGCAAAGGTATTTGAGGTTGGCGAAGTGGCAGTCGATTCATAGGTGGGTATGGCTGCAACCGTTACAGAACCCGATTTTGTGGTAGTGTTAGATCCTGAAATAAAAATTGATCTTAAAGCTGAACTGGAGCTGGAATTATAAATTTCTCCATAAACATATTCAATCTTTCCTGATCCTTCATATAAAAGCGCTTGCATATTTCCGGCGCCGGTTATATTGATATAAGAAACATAGAATTGATTCCATTCAATTACAAGTACCCTGTTTGGGGCAGAACCGGTCACCTTACAGGTCATCCCGTTGTTGATCTCATTGTCGCCCGACATTGGCGCCAAAATTGGGACTGAAGCTGAATAGGATGAAATATTGAATCCACCAACAGAAGTAGATCCAAGCCTGATTTGTCCATTGGAGTTGGCGCTGAACTGTGAATAAGTCACGCCCATAAAAACGAAATCAAACCCAATATTGGTTACCGGGCCGGCGTCATCATCATGAGTTCCGGTCAAAAGAACAGTCGCCCCGGACGAAATATCAACCAGAGAACCAGCGTAAGAATAAGCGAAAGTATAATTCGCCGTACTTTGCGCCATGACGCCAATACTGAGGGTCAGGCCAAATAAAAACAGTAAAAATTTTCTCATAATTGTTTTTTTGTGTTTGTTGTAAAATAAGATAATTCGTTGGGGGGAAAATATATATAGAATTGTTTTGTGTACAGAAAAACCAAAAAATCCAGCAACCATACGCATCTGCTTCTTTTAAGACGGTATTGATAACCCTGAAAGAAAAACCCATGAACGAGTTTTCAAATATAGAATTTTTTCATTATAAAGAAAAATGAAAAAAAATGGAAACCCGGCTATTTTTCACTAACCACTTGATTGTTAATATATTATTTTTATTTCGGAAAAGAAAGAGGAGAACATGAATTGTTAAATTTTGTTAAAAGATGCAAACCATCCGAAAGGGGACAAAGGCCGCTTCATTTTTCAGTTCAGGGTGAAAAGGCAGGAAAAACGAGGTTTTAGGAAAGGTGGGTGAGCCTCTCAGGGGACTTGAACCCCCGACCTGCTAATTACGAATCAGCTGCTCTACCAACTGAGCTAAAGAGGCATAAATGTCGGGATGAGAAGACTCGAACTTCCGACCCCCACGTCCCGAACGTGGTGCGCTAGCCAACTGCGCTACATCCCGTGAAAAACATAAACCCAAAGGGTTTTCAGGAACAATGTTACCCTTATAAAAACGTTTTCTTTTTAAAAGGGGTTGCAAAAATACGAATTTATTTTCAATACAAACAAGTGCCAGATTATGCTTATTTTTGCCAATCTTTCCAAACCTCTTATTGAATCCGTTTTGATATGGTTTATCTTTTTAAATCAACCCCTGTTCTTGTTTTTATCATCTCCCTGTTGCTGCTTTTTACCGGTTGCGGCGCAAAAAACAAGGTGCCTTCCGGCGGGGAGGTTTTAAAACCCATGGCCGTTGGGGCAACCATCCTTCGGCCCCGGCCATTGGAAAACAAGATTGTTGTCAACGGGGACCTCATCGCCAACGAGGAGGTTGAACTCCGAAGCGAAATCCCCGGCCGGGTGGTTTCCATTAATTTTGAAGAGGGCAGCCGGGTTTCCAAAGGCGACCTGCTGGTAAAAATTGACGACCGGGAGTTGCAGGCCCAGTTGAAGAAGTTACAGGTGGACGAAAAGCAGGCGCGCGACGATCTTTTCCGGAAAGAGAAGCTGCTGGAATTAAAAGCGGTAAGCCAGGAAGAGTATGATAAATCGTTCAATGCCCTGGGGATCATCCGGGCGCAGATGGAAATTGCGGCGGTACAGATTTCCCAAACTGAAATTTATGCGCCGTTTTCCGGGCTGATCGGGTTGCGGCAGGTCAGTCCCGGTGGGTTTGTCTCATCGGCCACCCTGGTTGCAAGGTTACAACAAACCGATCCCATTAAGATCGACTTTTCCATTCCGGAAAAATATCGTGAAAAAGTTAGGAAAGGGACACGCATTCAATTTTCTGTTGCCGGCATCGACAGTATTTTTTCGGGGAAAGTTTATGCCATTGAGCCCAAAATCGATCCTGCCACCCGCAACATTTCATTGCGCGCAACCTGTCCCAACCCGAATGGGATACTGATGCCCGGGGCCTTTGCCCGGCTTGAAATCCTGCTCGAGGATCTCCGGGATGCCTTGGTTGTGCCCTCGGAAGCCATCATCCCGCAGTTGGCCGGCGAAAAGGTTTTTGTTTGTAAAAACGGAAAAGCCAGGTCACAGGTTATCCGTACCGGGATACGCACCGAACGGGAGGTACAGGTTACCCAAGGGCTCCACCCGGGCGATACTGTCATTATTACGGCCATTCTTCAGATCCGCGAGGGGATGCCTGTCACCGTCAAAGAAACCCGATGAACATCTCTTCCGTCAGCATCAACCGCCCGGTATTGGCTACCGTTATTTCACTCCTGATTGTCCTTTTCGGGGCCATTGGCTATGCCTTTTTAGGGGTCCGTGAGTTCCCCAGTGTGGACCCCCCGGTGGTGACCATCACTACCAATTATGTGGGCGCCAATGCCGATGTCATCGAATCGCAGATCACCGAACCCTTAGAGGAATCGATCAACGGGATTGCCGGTATCCGTTCGCTGACATCGGTGAGCAGCGATGGCCGCAGCAACATCACCGTAGAGTTTGAACTGAACGTGGACATGGAAACGGCAGCCAACGATGTACGGGACCGTGTTTCCAGGGCGGTCCGGAACATTCCTCCCGATACCGATCCTCCCATTGTCAATAAATCGGATGCCGACGCTTTTCCCATTTTTTCGCTGACCCTTCGGAGCGATGCCCGCGACCTGATGGAATTATCGGATATTGCCAACAACGTGTTTAAGGAAAGGTTACAGACCATTCCGGGAGTTAGTGAAATCAGGATCTGGGGCGAACGCCGGTATTCCATGAAACTGATCCTCGACCCGGCGAAACTGGCCGGGTTTGGGCTCACCCCCGGTGATGTAAAAAACGCCCTGACCCGTTCAAACATTGAACTCCCTACCGGCCGTATCGAGGGTTACGGGACCGAACTAACCATCCGTACCAGTGGCCGGCTCACAACCCCTGACGAATTCAACGACATGATTATCGTAGAAAAAAACGGGGCCGTTGTCCGGATGCGCGATGTTGGCATGGCCCGGTTACTGCCCGAAAACGAACGTACCATCATGAAGGGCAACGGGCTGGTCCCCATGGTAGGGGTTGCCATTACCCCACAGCCCGGGTCAAACCAAATCGCCATCGTAGATGAATGTTATAAACGGGTAGCCCAGTTAAAAAATGAGATGCCCCCCGACATCCAGATCGGGACTGCCCTCGATACCACCCTGAGCATCCGGAAAGCCATCACCGAAGTACAGGAGACCATTCTGATCGCCTTCGCGCTGGTACTGCTGGTCATCTTTTTCTTTCTCAGAAGCTGGCGCACCACCCTGATCCCCATCATTGCCATTCCCATCTCCCTGATCAGTGGCTTTTTTATAATGTATGCCGCAGGTTTTTCCATCAATATCCTGACCCTGCTGGGAATTGTCCTTGCCACAGGGTTGGTGGTTGACGATGCCATTGTGGTCCTTGAAAACATCTATCAAAAAATTGAAAGCGGCATGGACCCGGTCGAAGCAGGCCACAAGGGTTCCAAAGAGATTTATTTCGCCATCCTCTCCACGACCATTACCCTGGCTGCCGTTTTTCTTCCGATCATTTTCCTTCAGGGTCTTACCGGCCGGCTCTTCCGCGAATTTGGCGTAGTGGTTGCCGGCACCGTCATGGTATCGGCATTGGTTTCGCTGACGCTCACCCCGATGATGAGTTCCCGGATGCTCCGGAAAGCAGAGCACCACAACGCATTGTTCCGGTTTACCGAAAACCTTCTCGACCAACTGACCGATGCCTACCGCAGTTCCTTAAACAAATTCATCCAAAGGCGATGGCTGGCCATTGTCATTATGGTCGCCTCCTTAGCCATCATCGGATTTATCGGGTCGCTCCTGCCGGCGGAATTGGCGCCCATGGAAGATAAAAGCAGGTTACAGATCATGTCAACCGCCCCGGAAGGGACATCGTTTGAACTGATGGACCAGTATATCAACCAGATTTCTGCCATTGCCGATACCATTCCCGAAAAAGAGACCATGATGGCCATAACCGCCCCGGGGTTTGGGTCGTCGGTCTCAACCAATACCGGTTTTATCCGGTTATCCCTGACTGCACCATCCGAACGGGAACGCACGCAACAGGAAATAGCGGATGAACTCAACCTGTTGGGGAAAAAATACAATTTTGCACGCACCTTTGTCATCCAGGAACAGACCATCGGCGGGGGCCGTGGGGGAGGGCTTCCGGTACAATATGTGATTTTGGCCCCCGATTTTGAAAAACTGAAAAAATTCCTGCCGGCCTTTATGGAAAAGGCACAGTCCGACCCTGCCTTTCAGGTGGTTGACCTGAACCTGAAATTCAACAAACCGGAACTGGCCGTGGAGATTGACCGCGACCGGGCACAAACCCTGGGCATCCATGTGCGCGATATTGCCGAAAACCTTCAGTTGTATTTCAGCGGTCAACGGTACGGATATTTTATCCTTAACAGCAAGCAATACCAGGTAATCGGACAAGCCGACCGGTCGGACCGCGACAAGCCGCTCGACCTGAGTTCTATCTATATCCGGAACAACCTTGGGGAACTTGTTCAGCTCGATAACGTTGTCAGGTTAAAGGAACAGAGCAACCCGCCTCAGTTGTACCACTATAACCGGTATGTTTCCGCCACGGTTTCGGCCCAGCCGGCAAAAGGAGTTACGCTGGGACAAGGCATTGCAGAGATGCGCCGTATCGGAAAGGAAACGTTCGACGATTCGTTTTCGTCGGCGTTGGCCGGAACATCCAAAGAGTTTGAAGACAGTTCGGGAAGCTTGCTGTTTGCCCTGGCGTTGGCACTGGTATTGGTTTACCTGATCCTGGCGGCCCAATTCGAAAGTTTCAGGGACCCGTTGACCATCATGTTTACCGTTCCCCTGGCCCTTGCCGGGGCGGTGCTTTCGTTGTGGGCCTTCGGACAAACCCTGAACATCTTCAGTGAAATCGGCGTGATTGTGCTTATCGGGATCGTCACTAAAAATGGGATTCTCATCGTTGAATTTGCAAACCAGCGAAAAGCATCCGGCCTTGACCTCCAGGAAGCGGTAATCGATGCCGCTACGCGGCGGCTCCGCCCTATCCTGATGACCAGTCTGGCAACGGCCTTGGGCGCTCTCCCGATTGCCATGGCACTGGGGGCAGCTTCCCGCAGCCGGGTACCCATGGGGATCACCATCATCGGCGGGTTGATTTTTTCGTTAATCCTTACCCTATACGTGATACCAGCTTTATACACCTACCTTTCCAAATCGAAGGTGAAAAACAAAAGGAACCGGCGTTCTTTATTAATCCTGCTTTTTTTACCGACCGCCCTTTTCGGCCAAACCCAGGAGGCCCTGACCCTCCCAAAAGCGATTGCCCTTGGGCTAAAGAACAATTACTCGATCATCCTGCAGAAAAACGAAGAAAAGATCGCGATGAACGACAACACGGTCGGGAATGCCGGGTTCCTGCCTTCGGTCGCGTTGAATTTTTCGCAGAACAACACCATCAATACCACCCACCAGGAGCAATTCAGCGGGACAATAAAAGATGTAACCAATGCCGGCAGCAATTCCATGAACCTTGGCGCCCAGTTAAACTGGACCTTGTTCGACGGGTTTCAAATGTTCGTCAATAAAAAAATGCTCGGCATCCTGGAAGACCTTGGGCAAAATGGTTCCCGGATTGTTGTTGAGGGAACGGTCACAGACATCACCCTTACCTGGTATGGGATTATCCAGTTGGGCAAATTGGTCCGTGTTGCCCAGGATGCGGTTGACCTGTCGGTACAGCGCAAAAAGATTGCAGAAGCCAAAGTAGCGCTTGGGGCGGGATCGCAGTTGATGTTGCTTCAATCGACGGTGGACCTCAATGCCGACAGTACCCGGTTGATCCAGCAGTTGGTTTCGTTGGAAAATACCCGGGTCGATATGAACCGGTTGCTTGCGCGCGATGTTGCAACCCCTTTTGAGATCGACGATACCATATCAACGGAAAATCCCCGGCCGTACGATACAATCTTACAAAAAGCGCTTTCCCAGAATGCAGGGCTCATCGCTGCCCGGTTAAACCAATCCCTTTCCCGTCATGGCGTGCAACAAGCACAATCGGGCCGATATCCACAATTGGGTGTCAATGCCGGATATAATTATGCCACATTAAATTCGGAAACGGGTTTCCTGAAACAGAACCAGAGCTATGGGCTTACGTATGGGCTCTCCCTTTCGTACAATCTTTTTAATGGTTTCAACACCAACAGGGCCATTAAAAACGCAAAAATCGCCATGGCCTCCGGCGAAATCGATGTTCAGGAAGCCGAAGCGGAACTCCGGGCAGGATTATTGAAATACTATAACCAATATATTTCCAACTTGGAGGTAGAGAAACTTCAATTAAGCAATGTTGTTGTGGCCCGCGAAAATGTCAACATCGCCTTTGAAAAATACAAACTGGGGAGCATCAACGACATTGAGTTGCGCGAAATACAGCAAAAACTGATCGATGCGGAGTATCAACTTATCCTGTCGCAATTCGAATGTAAAAAAGCCGAAACCGAGCTCAAACGGATCAGCGGAGAATTATTGGCACCGGAGAGGTGGGACAGGGAATAACACCGTATTTCAACCAGGCCGGAACAGGCATGCAAACACCGGGCTTCTGCTCCTCCCGGAATGAAAGCCAGAAGCAGGTGTCAGATCAACTTTTTAACTTTCATCAAACCGATGATGGTTTGAACGATTTCATCTTTGCCGAGGGTCGAGCAGTTAAAGTGGAGATCGAAAAGGCCGGGATGGAATTTCTGGCCATACATCAGTTCGATCAGGGCTGTCCGTTTGGCATCGGTTTCCTCAGCCAGTTTTAATGCTTCCCGCTCAGTGACGCCCCGGAGCTTGCAGATTTCAGGGATACGCCATTCCACGGGTGCCTGCAAGCGAACATGGAGCGTGTTTGGCAAGTTGCGCAACACCCCCACGCCCCCCCGTCCTGCGATGACAAAATGGCCATGTTGTGCCAATGCCAGGACAATATTGGCAATGGTATGGCGGATGCGGTGGCTGCTGGCATAACCGGGCGTAAAAGAAACCAGCATATAGCTATCTCGTTCCGGGTTTTCGCCATCGTATGCAATATCGGGAGCATAGATACTCATAACCGAGTTTATCGAGCAACTCGATTGCAAAATCTTCTATTATATTTTCGGTGATTCTTGTCAATGTAATGTTATATTATTCGATGGGGTAAATGTATCATTGTTCCATTTTAATGGATTGTTGATTATATATTCCTTTATTTGTTGATATTCGGAATTATTTCGAATAATATGGTCGTGATAATTCGGCTGAAAAAAATGATTTTTCCGATTGTATTTTGGAATATCCAAATTGTGTTCATCAATGAAATCATCAATTTTTGAATTAATTGCCGATTTGAAACCTGCAACAAATGATGAAATGGATTGGGGTTTGCGAATAAAATTGGATTGTTCGGGGGATTGGTCGGGGGATTGGTCGGGGGATTGTAGAGACGCACGGCCGTGCGTCTCTACGTGCGAACCATCCCGAACGTGCGAACCGTCCCGAACGTGCGAACCGTCCCGAACGTGCGAACCATCCCGAACGTGCGAACCGTCCCGAACGTGCGAACCGTCCCGAACGTGCGAACCGTCCCGAACGTGCGAACCGTCCCGGACGTGCGAACCATCCCGGACGTGCGAACCATCCCGGACGTGCAAACCGTCCCGGACGTGCGAACCATTCAATCGTTCGTTGTTTGTTTTTTCCAACACCAAAATTGCGTGTAAATGATTGGGCATGATGATATATTCATCGAGGAACAATTCATTTCGCATTTCAAACGATTTTATCCATTCATCATTGACGATTTTTCCAAAATCCGAAAATATCATTTCGCCATTATTGATATGCCCCAAATTACATTCCCTGTTTTTCGTAACGAGGGTGATAAAATAAATACCATTGCCTGAATAATCCCATTGGGGCATCCGGTTCGATTGAATTCGATATTTGTTTTGAAATTTTTCCATCCTGACCTAAAATTGGAATATCGCTTTCATTTTTGCGTTTTACTTTTCCATTTCCAAATTCAAGAACGTCCTGCAATTTCGTTTTTTTCTACTTATTCATTGATTTTAATCTTTAAACGGTTAGCAAAAATAATTTCAAATCTATGGTTGTTCTTATTCATTTTTACCGTCATTTTTTAATTTTGATAATACTTCTGGCACAAAAGAATCCATCTTAGAAAACGCAAACCACTTTTTGCCCAAATAATTGTTTGCTTATGCTTTTGGTGTAGATGGTGGAAGATACTTCTTTATTCCGCCTGGCCAACAGGGTCAATACGGTTTCGTCCACATAGTTGTCGATCAGTATAATACCGGTTTTCGCTTTTTTGATTAACCCGGCCACAAACACATAGGCATCGAATACCTGCCCATCATAAATGATATCTTGGTTGGGCAATTCCTTTGTTTTAAGCTGCAAAGATATTTTATTTACCTCTTTCGATAGGTTCTCATAGTTATTTTCTATTCTGTCCATCCGCTGATTAATCGCATAACCTTTTAGCAGATAATCTCTTAAAACATTGGTAGCCCATATCCGGAACTGGGTGCCTTGCTTTGAATTAACTTTGCATCCTACAGAAAGAATAGCATCCAGATTATAGTATTCAATTTCCCGTGTTACCTCTCTTCCGGATTCACCTGTCCAACCTGTCCAACTTTTCCCTACCTTTGCAAATTAAAAAAACATCTTGACATTTCACGATTTTGGTTTTCAGGGCGCATTGATGGATGGCATCGAAGCCCTGGGATACCGTACCCCCACCCCGATCCAGGAACAAGCCATCCCTGCCATATTATCGGGAAAAGACATTATCGGGTCGGCCCAGACCGGGACCGGAAAAACGGCCGCTTTTTTACTGCCGCTTATCCAAAAGATTGTTTCCACTCCCCACGACGATGCAATAAAAGCGCTGATCATTGTGCCCACCCGCGAATTGGCCACCCAAATCGACCAGCAGATGGAAGGGCTTTCCTATTTTACGCCAATCAGTTCCATTCCGGTTTACGGCGGAACGGATGGCGCATCGTTTGCCCGGGAAAGACAAGCCTTAATCAATGGCGCCGATATGGTGATCTGTACGCCCGGACGGATGATTGCCCATCTGAACATGGGATATGTGAACTTAACCGGCCTGCGGTACCTGATCCTTGACGAAGCCGACCGGATGTTGGACATGGGCTTTTACGATGATATCCAAAAAATTATTTCGTATGTCCCGGAAAAACGGCAAAACCTGCTTTTTGGGGCAACGATGCCGAAAGAGATGCGCGACCTTGCCCGGAAAATCCTGAATAATCCCGTTGAAATCAATATTGCCGTATCCAAACCTGCAGAAAACATTTTACAACTGGCCTATGTGGTTTACGAATCTCAAAAAATCGCGTTGGTACAATACCTTTTACAAAATGTAGGATTGAGATCCATCCTGATTTTTTGTTCTACAAAAAGTAAGACCCGCCAGGTGAACGCTACGCTGAAAAAATTGGGGCTTCAGGCCGGCGAGATCCATTCAGACTTGGACCAAACCACGCGCGAAAATGTGTTGATGCGGTTCAGGAACAAGGAATTGTCCATCCTCGTGGCTACCGATATTGTATCGCGGGGAATTGACATTGAAGACATTGACCTGGTGATCAATTTCGATGTGCCCAACGATGGGGAAGATTACATCCACCGGATTGGACGTACCGCACGCGCACAATCAAAAGGTGCCGCCATCACCCTGATCGGCGAAAAAGAACAGAGAAAATTTGAAGTCATTGAAACCTTGCTGGGAAAACAAGTCCATAAAGGAACCCTGCCGGTCCAGATTGGAAATGGTCCGGCCTGGTCGCCGAAAACAGAAAAAAAATCATTCAGAAAAGGCCCTTTCAGAAGAAAATAATTGCTGAAATAAGTTTTTTTTAACCTTTTGTCAATCAAACAAATTTTATCCCTACCTTTGCAAATATTATATTTAATTTTATCAGTATTATGAAAAATGGAAAAGTAAAATTCTTTAATGAGTCAAAAGGATTTGGATTTATTATGGACTCCGAAACAGGCAAAGAATATTTCGTTCATGCCTCTGGCTTAATTGACCGTATCCGGGAAAATGACGAAGTTACATTCGACCTGACCGAAGGTAAAAAAGGATTAAATGCTGTAAATGTTAAACTTGTATAGCTTAACCGAAGACGATTTTAATCTTGGGGCTGTCTCAAACGAGACAGCCTTTTTTTTTAATACACGTTCCCATCCGGATGGGTATCTCTTCTTATTCCGGCCCATCCGTTTTCCACCGGGCTTCAAGCACCCGGTAGGGATATCGGGTAATCATCTGCCGGGCATTGGGACAGGTTGTTTTATGTATTTTAATCCCCTGATTGACACTGACAAAGGCAAAAATAGGATTTCCGGGCACAGGGTTACAGCAACGGGCAAACTGGTAGTGCAACGAAGTTATGGCCGGATCGATAATAACAAAATCTTCTTTCCCGGCCATCACCTTTGAGACAACTTCGGGGAAACTTTCCTCTTTCTCCGGAACAGGTTGCAAAGAACCGGGGGTGGGTTCAAGGAGCGCTTTTTTGATTTTCAGCGTGTCGGCTTTCCCTTCGCCAAAACGCTGGTACAACGCCAGGATATTTTCACAACCAAAGTAGGTTACCAACTTATTGACCAAAATATCGGAAAATTCATATCCCAATTGGGCCACTTTGTTTTTTATAATCTCTTTTCCCCAGTCGGCCGCTTTGTAGGACTCCATTTTCAAAGCATGTTTGATGCGGGCAATATTTCGCGGGCTTTTGGCAATTTCGAGCCAACCGGGATTGGGTTTTTGCAATTTGGAGGTAACAATTTTAACGGTATCGCCATTTTGTAAGATGTGGCGCAGGGGGGCCATTTTACCGTTTACGATGGCCCCTGTACAGGTAGAACCTATTTCGGAATGGATTTCATACGCAAAATCAAGGACCGAATGGCCTGCTTTTAATTTTTTCAGGTCGCCTTTGGGAGTGAAAATAAAAATTTCATCGGAATAAAGCGCTTTTTTTTCACGGCTTATGGTTTTCTCTAAGGAAGCGTGCGAAGAATTTTCAAGCAATTCCCGGATGCCTGCATAGAGATCGGTTTTTACTTCGGGTTTCCCCTGGGTTTTGTATCTCCAATGCGCAGCAAAACCCTTCTCTGCAATTTCATCCATCCGGCGGGTCCGTATCTGGACTTCCACCCATCGTCCCCCCGGGCCAATCACGGTAGTATGCAGCGATTCATACCCATTGGGTTTTGGAAATGAAATCCAATCGCGCAACCGGCGTGGGTTTGGGGCATATATATCGGTGACTATGGAATAGATCTTCCAGCAATCGGCAGCATCATTTTCTATGTTTTTATTAAGAATGACACGAATGGCAAAAAGGTCATAAACTTTTTCAAAATCAACCTTTTGCAATTTCATTTTCCGGTAAATGGAAGGGATTGATTTAATCCTGCTTTTCAGTTCGCAATCAAAATTGTTCTCTATCAGCCTTTGTTGGATGGGCTTAATAAATTCTGTGGCATATTGGTCCCGGTCATCTTTCGTTTCCGATAGTTTTTTGAGGATGGCATCGTAGGTTTGCGGATCGTTGAAATGCATGACGCGGTCTTCCATTTCATGTTTGATCCGGTACAATCCAAGCCGATGGGCAATGGGAATATACAATGCCTGGGTCTCACCGGCGATAAGGCGTTGTTTTTCGGTTCGATAGCCGCTCAGGTGGCGGATATCATAAAGCCGCATCCCGAGCCGGATCAACAAAACACGGATATCGGGGGAGAGGGTGAGCAACAGGCCGATAAAATTTTCGGGGTTGGTATTGTATTTGGCAGTATCGATCCGTTCCAGTTTATGGATCCCTTCAATCAGCCCCATGACCGGTTTCCCGAAGTCGTTTTCAATACGCTCCTGCGGCAGCGCCTTTTTATCGACAATATTTTTCAACATCAGGCACTGTACCGAATCGAGCCCCAGGTTTAATTCTTCAACAAGAATGCGGGCTGTATCAAGGACCATTTGGGCATAATCGTTTTCCTGGTTGGGGTCAACATGATTGAGCATCAAAGAAAAGGCTTTCCTGAGGTTGGTTTTTCCACTCCTCAGTGCATCAAAGTCGAGCAAGGACTCCAGGTTAAAATCTTCAGAAACAGCAATTGTAGAACCGTTCGTCATTAAAATCAATTGAAACCGGCCCTTCCTTTATTATTACAGGCAAACAGGACGGGGCAGGGCCTTCTCCCGTCTTTTATACACAATTATACTTTAATGAGGTAACGGAGATATTCGAAAAATATTGGTTCCATTGTTGTTAATTGCTTGTTGTACCGGTTCGGAACAAAAGCTCAACACTTGCAAACCTGTTCCGAACCGGTATAAATTAAAAAATCCGCCCCGGGAAGCGGGGCGGATTTTACATTGGAAAATTTGGTTGGGAAAACCTACACGCGGTTTATGGCAACCATAAATATACGGTGCCCGATTGTCCGTTCTTTTCCCAGTCAAGCCGGAATTTGACCGGACATTCATTGCCGGTTATGGGCTCGTTGTTTCTGTTGTACCCATACGTGATGGTAGCGCTTTTAGAATCGGCAGGTATTTCGTTTACTTTGATACCGGAAACCGGGTCCATGTCACAAACCTGGCGATGGACCACCGGTTGTTCGATCCGGGAATAGAATGTTTCGCCATTGCGGTTGACCCCCCAAACCACGAGGTTGTTGTATTCGCCCGAGGAGCCAAAACCATCGATGGTGATCAGAAGCTGGCCGGGGACTCCGGTAAAGGTGGTCTGACGCGCCACTTCCCAATTCCTGGTGGTATTGTCGGGGAAAGTTACCGATTCGGCCCCCCACAAACGGTGAACAATGGAAGTAGCCCCATGTCCCAACAAACGGACAATCCCCCCGCTGACATTTTGAAAAGTCTTGTTGCTGTTAATGGTAATTGATTTTCTGGTAAGAATGCGGGTGATGGTAAAATCGACATGTTTCACCATTACTGTGGCTCCGGCCTGAAACCATCGCATACCCACATGTTTCTTTATCTCTACCCTTCCGGTACGGTAACGGGTGCCGTTACAATTTAAGCCATCGTAGGTAATGAAGATGGTAATGGTATCGTTGATCACACTGGTTGAATCAACGGTAGCCCCGCAAGGCAACATATCGGTCGATTTCAGGTCGCCCCCCGAAAGAAAATTGCTGACATCGTACATGGATTCGTCGGATGCCGCCTGTTCGGTAACCTCATCCATGGCGAGTTGCTGCAGGGAGGATGAATCGGGGGAGTCAGGGTTTGTTTTTTCTTTGTTGCATCCGGTAAAAAACAGTCCGGCCAAAAAAAGGGCAGTGGCGCTTAGCCGAAAAAATCTCATTGTTTTCATTTTTTTCATCGTTTTCGTTGTTTCAGGTTTCAGGTTTCAGGTTTCAGGTTTCAGGTTTCAGGTTGCAGGTTTCAGGTTTCAGGTTTCAGGTTGCAGGTTTCAGGTTTCAGGTTGCAGGTTTCAGGTTGCAGGTTGCAGGTTGCAGGAACTTGAAACTTGAAACTTGAAACAGTTTGAATATAATACACCCTGGGTCGATTTTACCCTGACCTGAATACTGAAATTTTTTATGGGGAGACGATCACCGACAAGGACGTGACGCTGCAGATGCCAAAGAAACCACAGGCGCCGGCACTAAAATTGGTGGTCACATTGGCTGCCGCTTCGTTGAATATTCCGCCCGCCCAGTTGGTTTCCAATAATAATTCGCGTACAAAGGCGGCATGTTCAGGGGTAAGGGAATACCGTCGCTCGGTAATCCGGGTTCCGGACGGAAAATTGACCGCTTCCATCTGTGGCGCAAAGATTTCACTTACATCTAAGGTTGGCAGGGTATAGAACAACAACCGGGCATGGGTGTCAACGGAATCAAGATGGGAAAAACCCTCTACCAATGACCAATCGATAAGTATTTCCCACATGGCCGCGTTTTCGGCACTAAAGGCATTGGCTACCCAGTCGATGTGGTAGAGGCCGTTGTCCGTGTTTTTAGTATATCTCAATTCCTGAAATACGGTTCCTGGGACCATGGTGGCTTTTGCCGAATAGATATGGCCATCGAGTCCAATCAACAGGGTATAGTTTTTCTGGGGCCGGGCATAAAATGCCGCCGGGGTCAGGTATCGCCCGGGATTGCCCGGTTCTTCTGTCAGGGCCCAGGCTGAATCTTCGTTGCTGATGAGGAGGGTTGCCCCGGCAACAGGAGCAGGCGGTTCGTTTAATTGGTTGACCGGAAGGGTGAGGATTATGGTTTGCCGCCCAGGTTCGTCGGTAAGGATGGCTTCGGCACATACTTTATAAGGAGCCGGCCCATCGATCGAAAAAGAGGTTTCTTTGACACAACTTTGCATCAGCAACAACACTCCGGCAAAACAGATTACTTTTCGCATCAGAATTTGAATTGGTAATTGATGGATGGGATTATACCTGCCACAGAAATGGAAGTGGGGACTAATTGATGGGTTCCATTGAGATTGGACGGCACCACAAAACCGCCATTGCCGTTTGTAGTTTTATTGTAACTTTCAGAGAACGGGTTCAACCGGCCATACGCATTGTATAAGGTAACTGACAAACCATGCTGATATCGGTTTCCGGGTTTGTTGAACACATACCTCACGGATAGGTCGAGCCGGTGGTAATCGGGCAGCCGTCCATTGTTTTTTTGTCCGTACAGGGGCACAGAATATCCGTTGTTATAATAAAAACCGATGGGCATAGTGATTGGGGAACCGGTCATATAGATCCAGTTAACCTGAAAAGACCAGTGTTTCCGTGTATCGTAATTTATGTTCACAGAAAAATCGTTGGGCCGGTCATAAAAAGCAGGATAGCTTTCCCCATTATTGACTTCAGGGGTAGTAATGAATGCCCGCGACCAGGTATAACCCATCCAACCGGTCCATTTGCCCGTATGTTTCCTAAACATCACTTCCACCCCGTAGGATTTAGAGCTACCGAACCTCAACTCCCCTTCAATTAAAGGGTTGAAAAGCATATTGGCATGGTCCCTGTAATCGAGGTGGTCATGGAACCATTTGTAATAAGCCTCCACGGAGAAAGTGGCCTTTGCCTTGAAAAAGTCCCTGGAATAACCCAGGGCAATCTGATCGGCTTTCTGAGGAAGAATGTTGGGCCCAGCCAGTGCCCACACTTCGACCGAATTAAAAGGGCTGGTAGAATTGGAAAGCAACTGCATGAACTGGGTTGTGCGGCAATAACTGATTTTAATGGAAGATGCCGTGTCAATGCGGTATTGAACATTCAAACGGGGCTCAGGAGTGATAAAAATACCGTAAGCGGTCATCGCCGGAAATGTTGCAGTATCAATAACGTTGTGGTTTACATCAAAATAGTAAACCGTTGCAGGGCCCCAATTCTGCCATATCGGCAACCGCAGCCCATATCTAAGGGAAAAATGCTTTCCGATCCTTTGTTCATTCGACAGATAGAGAACATATTCCATTGAATGATAAGGTGATACCTGAGGCGCCTGGGCACCGTTCGTGTTCATTTTCACCTCTCCCGGGTTTGATTCATGGTTGGTAATTTCCATTCCGGCCCTGAGGGTATTGTCCGGGTTAAGGTACCAGGTTGCATCCGACTTCAGGGTCAGGTTTGCAATGGAAGAGTTCCAGGAACCATTTTGTTCTTCAGGGAGGGCCAGGGAATATTTGTACTTGCTGTAGCTGAATGTTGTATTTGCAAACAGGCGGCCATGGAAAACATGGTTCCACCGGAGCGTGCCAGCTTTGTTGTTCCACCGGATACCATACGTATTAACGGCTGTTGAAGCATATTGGCTAAATTCATCCTGCCCTGTGTAGAAGGTAAAAAAAAGACGGTTGTTGGGATTTATGTTGAAATTAATCTTTGCGTTCAGGTCGTAGAAACGGAAATCGAATGTTTTTTGAAAAACAGAAAGATGGGTAAGCCAGTTCAGTGTTGAAATCCTTCCGGAGATAAAAAACGAGGCCCGGTTTTTAATGACAGGCCCTTCGAGGGTCAAAGCAGAGGCATACGGCCCTAAGTTGCCCGAAAACCCAAAATGGTTCCTATTGCCTTCCTTTGCCTTGATATCGATGACCGAGGAGAGGCGTCCCCCATACCTTGCAGGAAAATCGCCTTTATAAACCTGAACTTCATTGATGGCATCGGGCGCAAAGGCCGAAAAAAAACCGAACAGATGGGAAGGGTTGTAAACGGGGACCTCATCGATGAGCAACAGGTTCTGGTCGCTGTTCCCTCCCCTGACGTAATAAAGCGCCGACCCATCGCCAAAGGAGTGGATTCCCGGTACCGACTGGAGTGCCCGGATCACATCCAGGTTGCCTCCAAAACCCGGTAAGGTGGTCAGTGTTTTTTGAGAAAAACGGATTCCGTCGAGCCTTTCTTCCGGCCTGTCAGACCCAGGTCCCATGGCAACGATTTCCACTTCGCCCATGGGGCAGAGGTCTTCGGCAAGTTCGATGGAAAGCGACCTGTTTTCATCAAAGTTGACCTCCTTTGTTTCTTCCTTATACCCTACATAAGAAATAACCAGTTGATAAACGCCGGCAGGCAGGGTCAACGAAAAAAAGCCATACCCGTTGGTGGTAACGCCCATACCGGTGCCCCTGACCCAGATATTTGCCCCGATCAATGCTTCGGAGGTATTTTTTTCTTTGACAAAACCACCGACCGTATAATTTTTAATGGATTTGGCCAATTTCACATCCTCTCTCTGGCCAGAAGAAGATGGGGCGCTTTTCAGTACCAGGTGATCTTCAACCCTGAAAAACCCAATGTCGTTCCGGACCAGCACTTCTTCGAGAACTTCCTGTACCGTCCGGTCTTTGATATTGATGGTTATGGGCTTGTCGACCGGTACCTGGCGGGGATCATACGAAAATTCAATACCGGTTTGCCTGGTTATTTCCTGAAGCGCCTCTGCAATGGGCTTATTTTTTAAAGAGAGGGCGATGCGTTGCTGAAGCGGTTGTGATGATGCTTTTAAAGAACAAAAAAGCAGGGCAATAAGAAAAAATTTACCGGCGCCCATGACCCGATATTTCATATCCGGGCCCGGTCTTTTGTATCTGTAAATCGAGGGTGGCTTTAAATACATTGAGGACTGATTCCAACGATTGATGATCAAAAGTAGCAGTAATCCGGTAATGGTCAAGGCCATTATCGCGAATCCGGACCGGATAGTGATACACTTTGTTGAGAAGGGCTACTGCTTCCGGCAGTGGCGTATTATTAAAAACCATACGTTTGGTTTTCCATGAAAGGTAATTTATATCGCTGTTGGCATCTTTGGTAATTGTAAATCCTCTGGCCTGGAATAGGGTTTTGTCTCCGGGCGCGAGGGACGTTTTGATATCCGGGCGTTCCGAAAAACAGGCGTTGACTTTTCCCGAAGCAAGGATGATTTCGGAAACATCGTTCCCCTTGAGGGTATTGACAAGAAAAGAGGTCCCCACCACTTCAATGCGGATATGGCCGGTAGTAAGGATAAAGGGTTTGGCCGGATCGGGGGCCACTTCAAACCAGGCTTCGCCCGTTAAGGCAACCAACCGGGACGAGGGGTCAAATTTGGAAGGAAAAACCAGGGTGGACCCTGCATTTAGGGCAACCAACGTTCCATCGGGCAGGGTACAGGAAACAACCTCCCTTCCGGCAACAATATGTTTCTCCTTCGGTGGCCCATAATACTGATAGAGCAGGAATACCGGGATGGCCAGCAGGAGAAAGAGGGCAGCGATCCGGAACAGGTTGTTTGGAAGCAGCCGTGAAACCGGATGGAGAAGGGGGTAATCCGGGGAAAGGTTGAGGGACACAGGTTGGGGGTACCCAGACATTTTGTGTTTCAGCGCAGCCCATTCCTGGTCCAGGTTGATGGTTGGGCCGGTTCCCGATTTTTCAATGGCTTTCGAGGTTTTACCGTATTCCTCAAAAATTTTTCTGTTCTCAGGGCCTGCCAGTACCCATTGTTCCAGGACACGCATTTCTTCAGCAGAAATTTCTCCAAGGAAATATCTCGTAATCAAATCATTATAATATTTCGCGCCCGTTTTCATAAAGAATTGCATTGAATAATACACATTACCGTGGTTTTACCCTGATGGGGGATTGAAAAACAGGGACCAGGAGGAGCCGTCGCAGGGCAAACCGATGCCAGGGCATGGCAGGGAGGATGCGGCGATGGGTCATGGCGGTGTTTAAGGAATGACTTCATGAAATGGTTATAATGATTATCAAAACAGACAAATAATCGGCCAGGCGCAGCCGCAGGTGTTGGAGCGCTTTTGTCATTTGGGTTTCAACGGTTTTTACGGAAATATTTAATTTATTGGCAATCTGTTGATATTTCAGGTTTTCCTGCCGGCTGAGGAGGAATATGGCACGGCATTTTTCGGGAAGTTCTCCAATGGCGCCGGAGATCCTTTGTTCCAGTTCAACTTCGGCAAGCCGGTCGTGTTGTACATATTCTGTTTCCGGTCCCAATCCTTCGAGGGCAAGCAGGTTGTAGCTGAATTTTTTGTTGTCGCGGAGATAATTGAGGCATTTGTTCCTGACCGTAGTAGAAAGATAGGATTGAACTGAGCGGGAAGTATCGATGACGGCCCGTTTCTCCCACAATCCTGCAAAAGCGTCCTGAACGATTTCACGGGCGATTTCGAAATTTTTCACATAACCCGTTGCAAAGAGGCAAAGGCCCTGAAAATGGCTCCTGAAGAGCCGTTCAAAATCATGTTCGTTCAATGTGAAAGGGGTGTTCAACCGCCGACAGAAATTAAATAAGCATGATCATGTCAATCCAATTATGTATAGAGGAACCGTTTGATCTTTTGTGTGGCTGTTTTTTGAAAGGGGTCGGGCTGGGCAATGACCATTTGGACCTGTTGGTATCTATTGACCCGTGTATTGATATAGTTTTGCAGTTCCCGCAGCAATTCTTCGATTTTTTGCTGAACGTAGTCGGCCATTTCGTTTTTCAGGTATTGATAGCGCAGGGCGATCTCTTCCTGATTAAAATGGACCAGGGCAATGAGTTTTCCTTTTTTCTCGACCACCAATGATTCGACCACATGTCTGAAATTATTGATCACGGATTCGATGTCTTCGGGATAAACGTTTTCGCCGTTGGACCGAACGATCATGCTTTTTGCACGCCCTTTGATGTAGAGGTTTCCTTCATCGTCGAACACCCCGAGGTCGCCGGTTTTCAGCCAGCCATCGGGGGTAATGATTTCATGGGTGAGTTGCGGTTCTTTATAATATCCCTGCATGATGTTGGGTCCTCTTGCCCAGATTTCGCCTTCGCCTGTACGTTTATCGGAATGATGGATTTTCAGTTCCACCCCTTCGCAGGCAGGGCCGGTTGACTGGAGCCGGGCATTCTGTGGGTTGAAGCCGGCCAGCAGGGGGGCACATTCGGTAAGTCCATAGCCAACGGCATAAGGGAATCCTGCTTCGATCAAAAATTGTTCTACTGTTTTGTTCAGTTTCGCCCCTCCTACCCCAAAAAACCGCAATTCTCCACCAAAAGTGGCCATTAACTTTTTCCCGGCGAGGTGGTGCAATGCTTTCCTGACTAAGGGAATTTTAAACAGGAGCTTCATTGGGATATTTCCTGTCAATGCCGGTAAGATTTTTGCGCGGTATATTTTTTCGATGATCATCGGAACGGTAAGCATGGTCGTTGGCCTGACTTCGAGCAATGCCGGGAGGAGTACCGAAGGGGTTGGGGGTTTACGCAGATAATAAACGCTGGCCCCACAGTACATAGGGAGGATAAGCCCCAGTGTATTTTCGTAGGTATGCGAAAGAGGAAGAACGGACAAGAACCGGTCGGTTTCGAGGATATGTTGGATTTTAAAGCCATTGATGGCGGTAAAGCAGATATTTTTGTGAGAAAGCATGACCCCTTTTGGGTTCCCGGTCGTCCCGGAAGTATAGATGATGGCAGCCAGGTCGTTTTCCTGTACGGCATATTGTACCCGGGGCTGTGACCCTGGTTTGTAAACCGGGGCAAACGGTTCGGGATTGACGTTTGTGAAATCCTCAATTTGAATGACTGCCCACAGTGCCCTGGGTTTTAATCCCTGAAGTTTGGACAACAGGTTCCCTGAAACAAAGATTGCCTTTGTTTCCGAATGTTGCAGCAGGGTTTCAATTTCGCCTGGAAGAAATTCCGGCAGCAGGGGCACGGTAACCGCCCCCATAAAGGTAATGGCATAATAGGCAATTCCCCAATGGGGTTGATTTGTACTAAGGATGGCAACTTTATCGCCGGGCCGGATACCCAGTTGTTCCAGAAATTCGATCAGGGCTTCGATCCGTTGGCCTGTTTCGGAATAGGTCAACGGCTTTTCACCTACGAAGGCCAATGCATCGCGATGGCCAAACCGCTCCTGTGTGGCAGCAAAAAATGCCGGGAAAGTCAATGGGTTACTATCTGTCATGTTTGTAATACTGAGATTTTTCTTCCAGGATTCCGGTAAATGACTTCGGAGTCAAACGGGCCGGAATTTGAAAGCGGGCACAAAGATACAAAAAAACAGTGTTGTCAATTTGAAAATAAGGGGGATCCGGTTTACACAATTCCGGGAATGGTAAAACGGAATGAACTCCCTTTACCGATCTCGCTTTCAACGCGGATAGACCCTTTATGCCGTTCAACGAATTCCCTGCATAAAATCAGGCCCAGTCCGCTGCCCTTTTCATTATCGGTGCCAAAAGCGCTGGGTTTTCCGCCAATTTTAAAGATATTTTCAAGTTCTTCCCTGGCGATTCCCACACCGGTATCGGTAATAGATATTTCAACAAATCCTTTTGATTTTTCGGCATTAACAACGATGCTGCCATTATGGGGCGTGAATTTAATGGCATTGGTAAGCAGGTTCCTGAGAATGGTATCGAGCATGTTTTTATCGGCCATCACAACCAGATGGCTTTTAACAAGACTGCTTATTCCGATCTGTTTTTTATCGGCCTGGCTTTGGACCAGGTTGATATTTTCCTGTATCCGTTTTTGGACTTCCAGTACCTCGGGTTGAAAACCCATCGTCCCCCGTTGATTTCTGGCCCAAAGCAATAAATTTTCAAGCAGGGAGTAAGCCTGGTGGGACGAGGCGGTAATCATGCCCAAAAATTTTCCGATCTCCTCTTTGTCAAATTCATTCAGGTCGGCGAAGAGCATTTCAGAAAGGCCCATGATCGTCCCAAAGGGGCTTCGGAGGTCATGGGCAATGATGGAGAAAAATTTATCCTTGGTTGAATTGAGTTCTTTGAGCTGTTCTGTTTGCCGGGCCAATTGTTTTTCGACCCGTTTTCTGGCTGTTATATCCCTGCCAATCCCAACCAGTCCGATGATTTTTCCCTGTTCGTCGCGAAGTGGGATTTTCGAAGTTAGCAACCATCGTTGATTTCCATGGTTATCAAAAAAATCCTCTTCCCGTTCCAGGGCCGGCAGTTTTCCCTTCAAAACACGTTGATCGTCATCATAACCACGACGGCCGACTTCACCGGGAAATATCTCCAGGTCGGTTTTACCAACAATTTCAGTCTCTGACCGGAACCCTGTAACTTCAACATCGGCGGGGTTTGCAATGATTTTGCGGGCTTCGGCGTCCTTGATGTACAACGTGTCGGGCAAATGATCAATGAGGGTGCGAAGGAGCCGGCGTTCGTGCATAAGTTTTTCTTCCAATTGATTTTGAAACGTAATATCAACTGCGGTTAAGAAACAAACTTGTTTTTCGCGGGAAACCAGCCCTGTGAATTGGATCATGGAGTGCAAGGGGTTTTTCCCGGAAAACGGCACCAGGCATTTCCCCATTGTATTATTCGCAAAAAGCCTTTTGATAAAGGCCTCAAACTCAATTTTTGGTTGGCCCGAAAAAAAATCTACCAGCGATGTGTTCAACAAACGGGCACGTTCCGTTTCAAGAAACCCAGCAGCACTTTCGTTGAGGTCGAAAATAACACCTTCGGGCCCTACAAGGAAATAGGGTGTTGGCGACAGGCTGAACAGTTCTTCAAAAAGATGGCAGTGGGAACTTTCCGGGTTTGGCATTCCTTGTTTTGCAAGTTTGCCAGGGTTCTTTTTTTGATCGTTTTTCATAAAAAAACAACAAGTAACAGATTAAACGGCCGGAATTGAAAAAAATTGTCCCTGCAACTTTTCGGATCCCGGGGTGTCTTAATTATTAATGTTTTACAACCCCCGATAAAAGGATCATGGCCAGGGCAACCATAAACATCAAACCCATGGTCATCCCGTAAAACCAATTTACCGCTTCGGGCATAAAAATCAGGCGAAAAAGTATTTTCAGGGAGGGGACTCAATACAAATTGTACCTATATTTGAAATGAAATTTGAAAATCATAAATCCCTCATTTATACAAAGACGATAAAAGATAACCCATTATGAAAACCTCTTTCCATTTTTCATTGACCTTGTTGTTTGTTTTTACAACTTTTTTGACTTTAACGGGCCAGCAAATCGTAAACCTGAACCCGGACAAGAACGGCGATCCCTGGATTGCAGGCGGTTTGCGCGAACTCACCGCGGCCGACTATGCATTTCTTGGCAGTTTGCCTGCTCTGGAAATAGCGGAACCATACAAAATGCGGACACTCCCACCGAGTATTGACAATTCGACAGAAATTTATTTCCGGCCCATTTTCAACCAGGATGGCGGAAGTTGCGGACAAGCCAGCGGGATTGGCTATGCGTTCACCTATGAGCAGGATTTTATCCGTGGGATTGCCGCCAACACCCCGGAGGCCCAATATCCCACCCATTTCACCTGGAATTTTCTGAACGGGGGCAATGGCGGTGGTTCGTGGTATTTTGATGGATGGCAAATCATCCATGCCGATGGTTGTATCGATGTTGCCGGTTATGGCGGCAGCCCGTGGTACGGAGGCCAGTCGCGCTGGATGAGCGGTTACGCAGAATATTATGAGGGGATGGGCAACCGGGTTTTAGACATTTACTATATCAATGTTTCCACGCCCGAAGGGTTACAAACCCTCAGGCAATGGTTCTACGACCATGGTAACGGGTCTGAAGCCGGAGGGGTGGTATGTTTTGGCGGTGGGGTTTCGGGCAACTTTCAAACCAATACCCTCCCATCGGGAACCCCGGAAGCGGGGAAGATGGTCGTAACACGATGGGATGCCAGTGTGAACCATGCCATGACATTCATCGGGTATAACGATTCGATCCGGTTCGATTACAACAACGATGGGCAATACACCAACCATCTCGATATCAATGGCGATGGGATTGTGAATATGCGCGATTGGGAAATCGGTGGGGTAAAAATGGCCAACAGTTGGGGAACCGGTTGGGGAAATGGTGGAAAGGCTTATGTGATGTACAAAACCCTGGCAGAGCCAACCGCGACCGGAGGGATATGGAACAATGTTGTCCATATGATTACAACCAAACCTGCATGCAGCCCGATCCTGACCATGAAGGCCTCCATAAAACATACATCCCGCAATAAAATAAAAATTTCGGCAGGGGTATCCACCAACCTTGCAGCAACCGTGCCCGAAAACACCCTCAGTTTTCCACTGTTCACCTACCAGGGGGGCAGCCTTTATATGCAGGGCGGCTCATCCGAGGCCGATAAAACCCTTGAACTCGGATTGGACGTCACTCCCCTGCTGAGTTACATTGTCAATGGCCAACCGGCAAAATTCTTTCTCCAGGTCGATGGACAGGATCCGTACAATGAAGGAAGCGGCCAGGTGAATTCGTTTTCGGTGATCGATTATTCCAGTGGCGCCCCGCAGGAATCCATCTCTTCGCAATCCAATGTCGCCATCAACGAAAACGGCACCATTTATCTTTCGGTCGAAAATGCTGTTTCCTTTGATGCCCCCCTTATCCTGACCGACAACCTGCCCCCTGCAACAGCAGGCCAACCTTACTCTTTCCAACTCAATGCCGATGGGGGCTTAGCTCCGTACAAATGGGATTTAAAGGTTACCTATGCGGAGGAAATTTTCCAGGGAACTTTTCCGGCCATTACCGGAGCGCCTTTGGCGCCCAACAGCGATGACGATGGTTTCGCAATTCAGGGCATCGGGTTTCAATTTCCTTTTTATGGCAAAGTTTATGACACCTTAACCATTTCAACCGATGGTTCAATCCTTTTCAACAACAATTTTGAATATGTCAGAGACGCCACCAACCTTATGGCAACCCGTTGTATTACCCCTTACGGCGCCGATTTGATGCTTTATCCCGCTTCCGGCGACGCCATCTATTATTCGGGCGATGCAACCCATGCTACTTTCCGGTGGAAAACATCCCTCTTCAATCAACCCGATGTCAATGTTGATGTGGCCGTAACGATTTACCCGTCAGGCAAGATTGAGTTTTTCTATGGAGCGGGCATCACCCCCGGGGCCAACTGGGCTGCGGGCATTTCCGAAGGGAACAGCGACAATTTTATACTGGCTGCCATCAGTGGCACGTATGATGTCCCCGACAATTACAGTACCTCCTTCACATCCCCATCGATGCCCGGTGGGATGTCCCTGTCGCCGGATGGGCTTTTTACCGGAATACCTATGGGTGAAAACCAAACCTGGGAGGTAACTTTTCAGGTAACCGATTATAACTACATCTCTTCGGTGAAATCCCTTCTGTTTTCAACGGTCACAACCGGTCAGTGGAGCAACAACCCGGCGGAAAACAACCAGATTTCCGATATGAACGGGGAACAAACCCTTCCCAAAGTGGCTACCCATCCCAGTGGCATTACCTATATCAGTTGGTTTTCGAACGACAATGGCAACTACAATGTCAGGCTTCAAAAACTCGATGTCAATGGCAATGAACTATGGCCTGCAAACGGTATTTTAATCAGCGACCACCCGGCAGATTCCTGGATTACCGACTACGATATGACGGTTGACAACGACACAGCTGCCGTTATCACTTTTCAGGACATCCGCAATGGTTATAACAACAGCTATGCTTACAGGATTTCCCCTTCGGGCGAATTTACCTACGGCCCCGATGGCATCGCCTTGTTCCCCGGGACCGTTATCCAATACAGCCCGAAAGTATTTGCCACGGCCGACGGCAATGCGGTTTTTGTAATGCAATGCTTTCCCGATGCAGGCAAGGAATACCTTAAGATGCAAAAAATATCCCCTTCGGGCGAGCTTTTATGGGGCGCCAGCGGGATCAATATCCAGGAGGTAAGTATTGGGAATTTTGCCCCTTCGATGGTACAATCGGACGGAGATAATTTTATCATGGTCTGGTATAAGACCTCTGGAAGTTTCCCCGGCGTGACCAATAAAATTTATGCCCAGAAATTTGATGTTACCGGGAGTGCCTTATGGCCAACCCCGGTAGGCGTTTTCACGAACAATGGGATTCCCTTTTATTCAACGGAAATTCATATTTCCAGCGATAAGGCCGATGGCGTATTTATCGCCTGGCACGCAGAAGTTTCCGGTTCGGTGTTCAGCAGTTATGTACAACATGTTACTTCCGCAGGAACGATTATGATGCCCTCCAACGGGGCCTTGCTCTCAACGCATTCGACGTATCACCAGATTGACCCGACCGTTACCTGTTTTGATGCATCGGGCGAAGCATACATTTTCTGGGACGAACGCGATTACAACCAGAACTACCGGGGGCTTTACGGCCAACGCGTATCCGCTGCGGGCGCCCGGCTCTGGGGCAATACCGGGAAAGTCTTTATCCCAACCTCCCTTTCCACTTCTGAGAGTTTCATTACGGCCCGTTCGACCGAAACCGACATGATTGTTTTTTACCAGTATTATAATTTTGGCAATGCGGAAGACAGCCGGATGGTTGCCATGCGCCTGAACAGCGATGGGGAATATATATGGCCTACCGAAAAAGTTGAATTCTGTACCGTCCAAAGCGCCAAGCTTCATCCCGTTTTCGGCCATCTTGACCACACCCAGTACATCATCGGATGGAGCGATCAACGCAACGATGGCGGGGATATCTATGCACAGAACATCCATATCGACGGGACCCTGGGCATTTCATCGGGGGGCCATACCATAACCGGTACCGTAGCCTATGCCAATACCGCCCTTTCAACCTTAAATGATTTGACGATCGGATTGAAAAACAGCGGTGGGACCACCATTGCGACAACGACCACCAACGCTTTGGGAAATTACTCTTTTACCTCGGTCCCCTCCGGTAATTATACCCTGGATGTGACCTCTGCCAAGGCCTGGGGAGGAGTTACAGCGGGCGATGTGCTTTTATATAAAAAACATATCGCCAGCATTGCGCCACTCACCGGAATTTATCTTGCCAGCGGCGATGTAAACGGAACCGGGGAACTATCGGCCAGTGATGTCCTTCTGGTGAAAAAAAGGATTGTTTCCCTCATCAATTCATTCACTGTTGGCGACTGGTTGTTTGACAATGAACCCATCACCGTGGAAAACAGCAATGTCACCTCCGATTTCAACGGATTGACCTATGGCGATGCCAATGGTTCCTATCTCCCCCCCACGGTTAAACAGGAGATGGCCAGCCAGGGAATGATAACATTAAACCCGATAATAACCCAAACAGGCGCTGTTGAAGTCCCGATACATATCTCGGGGGTGGCCGATCTGGGTTCTTTCCAGTTTACCGTTGCCTATGATCCTCAGAAACTGTCGTTCTCCGGGATTTCCGACTGGTTGCCCGGAATGAATGATGTTACCTTTGGCTCACCCGAACCCGGAAAAATAACCTTTGTCTGGGCCGCCGGTTCAGAAGGCATCCGTAACCTGAACAACAATGTGTGCCGAATGATTTTCCATGCGGTTTCACCGGAAATTTCAGAAATCGGATGGGGTGACAACCCTACGCCGATTGAATTCGGCGATTTTGAGGGGAATTTGTTTAAACCGCTGTTAATCAACGGATTTATCAATAAATCATCCCTCTTATCCAACGAAACCAAACTGAGTTTGTCCCTCTATCCAAACCCGGTTATCGGTAAAACTACCCTGTCCTTTGTTTTACCCGCCGCTGGCGATGTTCGTATCGGGGTTTATGATCAAACCGGAAAACAATCGGCCTTGATTACAGATGGCCTGCTTCCGGAAGGGCGCCATCAGATCCTGTGGAATGGAACGGGGCTTCACGGGCAACGGTTATCTCCCGGGGTTTATTATTGCCGGATCGCTTCAGGCGGGCAAACTTTGGTCCAAAAACTTGTTGTTTTACCATAATCCTTCCGCGATTTGAATATGAATTAATAGAGCCATTGGTATCATGATGCGATTTTTGGTCATATCCTGTTTGATCCTGTTCATCTTTCCCAGCCCGGCTGAGGCCCAGTTTGCAAAAGGCGCCGATGTGGGCTGGCTGCAACAAATGGAGGCTACCGGTTATATTTTTTATGACAGTGCCGGGATAGAAAAAGAGTGCCTTCAAATCCTGAAAGACCATGGCATCAACACCATCCGGCTGCGGGTATGGGTAAACCCCTCATCCGACCCGATCAACGGGCATTGCAGCAAAGACGAAGTAGTTTCGATGGCCGTAAGGGCACACCATCTGGGCATGCGCATCATGATCGATTTCCATTACAGCGATTCGTGGGCCGATCCGGGCAAACAAACCAAACCCGCTGCATGGGCATCGCACGATTTCAGCCAGTTGCTGAACGATGTTTATGACCATACCTTCGATGTTCTTACCGCCATGAAAACAGCAGGAGTTACCCCCGAATGGGCACAGATAGGCAATGAGATCATCGGGGGCATGTTGTGGCCGGACGGAAGCACTTCAAACTGGCCACAACTGGCACAATTGTTAAATAAAGGTTACGATGCGGTGAGAACGGTGGACCCTTTCATTAAAGTCGTTGTTCATATCGACCAGGGAAACAATAATTTCAGGTGCAGGTCATTTTATGACAATGCCCGTAATCACAATGTGCGATATGATGTTATTGGATTGTCTTATTATCCCTATTGGTTGGGCTCCGATTATACGGCTACGATCAACCCGTTGGGGGCCAATCTGGCCGACATGGCGACCCGATATGGGAAAGAGGTAATGATCGTGGAAGTGGGCGGGGACTACACCCTGGTACAAAACACCTACGATATGTTGGTGGCTGTCATAAACAAAGTATCTGCCGTGCCTCAACATAAAGGGATTGGGGCGATATACTGGGAACCTGAGGGTGAAAAAAGCTGGAGTGGTTACCAGTTGAGCTGTTGGGGAGCTGATAAAAAACCGACTGCGGCCCTCAAGGCATTTCTGGCCTGGCCTGCCGGGGTTGACAATATCAAAGGCCATTCGGGATTGAACATCTATCCAAACCCTGCTTCCAGAGGATTGTTAAACATTGATTTAAATAACCTGAGGGAAGCATCGATCATCCGCATTTTTGATATTACGGGGAAATTAATAAAAGAACAAAAAGTAAAGGATCAAATCAGGGCCTCCATCAACATCGATTTTATGCCGGGCATATATATGGTCCATGTGGAAAACGGCCATCAAAACAGAGCCGGAAAGTTACTGGTCAATTGATGGGTTGGCTTTGGCAATCGTCAAGCGTATAAGTGCCTATAGCGCAAACAAGCAGCCTTATTTGAAAATATTCATTATCTTTTTGTTTTCATAAACTGATAGGATGGAAAAAGCTGCAAACATCCTCGCATTCATCTGGTTGTTCTCCATGATGGTTCAGATTGGTTGTTCGACAAATGTGCAGGACATCCTGCTTTCACTGAAAAAAAAGAGCATCCTTATCAAAGGGTTGATATTGAATTATCTCATCTTGCCGGTAATTTCCATCTTGCTGTTGTGGATCTATCATGCTCCAGCATCCGTTTCGGCAGGGTTGTTATCGGTGATGGTATTCTCCGGTGCTTCCTTAGGACCGGTTTTAACGCGATATGCAAAGGGTGACCTGTTTTTCGCCGTGGGTTTTATGCCGGTTCTTGCGGTGATGTCGGTACTGATCGCTCCCGTTTACTTATCATTACTTCCCATCCTGTTTCCCGGGTTACAACATATATCCATCCCGTTGGCAGGAATTATCAAAACCATCGTTCTGCCGCAAATTCTTCCGCTGATCATCGGATTGATCCTTGTCAGGTTTTATCCTGAGTCTGTAAAAAAAACAACGAAGATTTTGGGGCCGTTGAACCTACTGTTGTTTCTTGTTGCCTTTTCAATGATCCTTTGGGTCCAATGGCCCTTATTAAAAGAGTTTGGGGGCAAAACCTACTCGGGAATGCTGCTGGTGTTCCTGACCGCCGCAATCCTGGCGTGGGCGCTGGGCGGAAAGACGGTAGCGATGAAGAAAGCATTGCTCTTTAGTACAACCATCAGAAATGCACCGGCTGCCATGCTGGTCACCCTTACCAATTTTTCCGGGACGTCAGCGCCTGCAGCGGTACTCATTTATGCCATGTTTGCGCTTGCTGGATCCGCGTTGCTTCTGCTTGTCATCAACCGGTTCTCTCCGAAAAAGGAGATCCTTACCTGAAGAAACAGGTGTGATATAACTATATCCCTAAATTTTAAACACAACGTTATGGAATCAGGCAATCCAATTATCATCCGGGGGATCACCCGAACCCCGGGTTCGGCCGAAGGCGAAGCGCTCGTGACCACCGAAAAGCTCAGCCATCTAATCAATGCTGTTGACACGGAAGGTGTTATCAGGATGTTTGGGCATCCTCTCCAGGGAAAATCCTATGCCTCAAAGATCCTGGTATATGATACCGATAAGTTCTCCACCGGAGGCGCCTGGGGGCTTTATTTCAAATGCCGGATCCGGCATACCGGACCCCTGGCCATGGTATGCCGCACGGTACACCCCATCAGTTTGGGAGGAGCTGTTGACGCCATGATCCCATCGGTGGATCACTGTGACATGGATCCCTGTACCATCATCAAAACAGGCAACTGGGTAAGGGTCTGGGCGCCTGACCCAGGAAAGGAGGCGCTTATCGAAATATTCCCAAGCAAAGAGGCGGCCGACAGATATCCCAGGATTGCCGACCATGCACGAAAAACCGGAGAAATCCCGGTCAATGGATGGGATAAAGAAGCGCTTACCCTTTCCACCTATGAGGAAGAGATGCGCCAGGGGGTCCATGGTGCGGCCAAACAAACAGCCATGCAGCGACTGGTCAGGTTTGCACACAGTCTGGGAGCCCGCCGGATGGTTGCTATCCGATCGGCCCACATCTTCAGCGACCTGAAAAGGAATGACATGACCATGGGCGCCTGGCCAATTTTTGAGGAATTTGCCGGATTGGTCGCCAGCGTAGTGGTTCCTACTACCCTCGAAAGCTCCTTTTTATCGGAGGAACACATGAACGACAGCCGGATGCCCTGGAACTTTCACAACGCGATTCCGGCATTGGCCATCCAAAAAACACTGCTTCCCGTTTATGAAAACCTGAAATCGATGGGAGTGATGATCATTCCAACCTGCATCCCCTATATGCACCTTACGGTTCCTCATTTCGGCGAGTGCCACGTCACCTCGGAATCAAATCATGCCGCCAATGCCAACATCATGACCGGCGCCAGGGTGAACAGGGACCCTGCCAATATGGTTCTTTACGCAGCCATCACCGGTGTGATGCCGGAATACGGGATGCACCTTGCAGAAAACCGAAGAGGAGAACTCCTGTTCGAAGTGGATCCCGAACTGGCCGGAGAGCTGAGCGATGTGGGCGATTATGTCGCTTTAGGGGGAGCCATCGGGTACAAGGCCGTTGACCGTGTACCGGTGGTAACGGGGTTGCAGGAGATGACCACGGCCCAGGCAAAAGCCTTCTGCGCCTGCGTGTCACCGGCACTCATCTATCCTATGATGCACGTGGTAGGGATCACCCCCGAGGCACGCACGCTGGAAGAGGCATTTGGAGGCAAAGTCCCCGAAAATCTGACTCCCATCAAGGTAACCCGTGAAGATGTCGTTCAGGTATTCAAAAGCATTCATCAAACAGAAAACCCGGTCATTGACGGAGCCATCATTGGTTGCCCGTTCCTCACCATCCAGGAACTCGATGACATCAGGAAACTTCTCCTGAACAAACAGGTGGTTAAACCTTTGTGGCTTTACACAGATTACATCGGATATGCCGCTGCGGCAAAGGCAGGGATCCTGGAATCCATTGAAGAGAGCGGAGCTGCGGTAGTCCATTCCAATTGCCCCGGGATGGTCATTCGGAACCCGGAAGAGGCTGAAAAACTGGTTTTTGCCACCGACAGCCTGAAAATCGCCACCCTGATGGCCGGGATCGGATGGCCGCGCCACTGGTTAGGGACAAGGGCGGAGGTGATTGAAGCAGCCATAACCGGCCGTTTCATCCGGAAACGGTGGTTGGGATAAGCCTACATCAGTTGCTCCATCCGCCTTCTGGCCCAGTCGCGCATGTCGTCGGCAATCTCATCACGCAGTTCTGCCGGCCTCTCCACCAACCAGATCGCTTCCGATGGACAGGTCAGCACACATACCCCGCATCCCAGGCATTTTTCCATGTTTACCCTTAACACATCATCCGCTTCAAAGATCGCCTCAACCGGACAACGGTCCTCTTTGCAAACACCGCACAGAATGCAGTCGTCGGTATTGATTTCGGCAACATACAGGCTGCGGGCCAAGGTATAATGGGCATGATATTCGTTGACAGACCGTATCAGCCCACAGCAACATGAACAGCAATTGCAGAGAAACCCCACGACTCCTTCCTTGACATTGTGCGTGGTATGCACCAATCCCTCCTTTGCTGAATTCTCCATGATCTTATGCGCCTGCTCCTTTGAAATAATTTCGCCGTCGAGCTTGAAGTAATCGTAGGCATGGTCTTCGTTGGAATACTGCAGGCAATTGGTCAAGGTATGCGAGCACCTTTTTCCGTCCATCTCTTTCTCTCTGCGGCAGATACAATCCTGCACCCGAAAAGATTTGGCATGGTCGATGATCTTTCTGATATCCTCATAGGGAGGAACAACGATACCCGGCTTCACGCTTCCGCTGACAGGAATGACGCGGGCAGCATGGGGTGCATGGGCGCCTGCTTCCACACTCAGGATGGGCAGATATTCCTCAAACAGGTGGACCAACTCATGGGTAAGTCTCGCTTGCCGCTGCTGTTCATAGATTCCGATCACAAACGGAATTAACCGGTAAATCTGGCGACCGCCGATGGTAGCCGAACCGATCTGTCCTTTCTGTGCCATCAGATCCAGTTTTGCGGTTATTTCCTCTAATGGCATACCCAACCGTTGGGCGATTTCTGTAGCCGTCTCGGGTTGTGGCAGTAGTTTAAGAGCCATTTCCGCTTCATCTTCCGTAAAGATAATTTTGAGGATTCTCAACTCTACGCCATTTTCTGTGGCCGGATAACCCTGGGGCAATTCGTCCAATCTTTTGGCAAGTCTGTGATAAACAGTAATTTGCTGGTCCATAAAAAAAGCCATTAGGGATTTTTGAAAATAAAAGTTGTATTTATGCCAGACAAAAATAAGGTGGAAAAAGATTGAAATCAAGTTTCTTATCAAGTTTCTTATCAAGTTTCTTATGAACAAAATATACATACAATGTTCATAATATCATGCTAATAATTTCTCCAATTTCATTTTCCACTTTTCCCAGTCTTTCATTTCCTTAGTCATTAAATCAACAAATTTCCGTGTGTGTTCGTGATGGACTAAATGACAAAGTTCGTGTACGATAACATATTCAATGCAGCCTTTTGGCGCTTTGATCAATTCAGGATTTAAGATGATTTTTCCTTTCGGGGTGCAGCTTCCCCAACGGGTGGGCATTTTTCTGAGAGATATGAGATATGAATTATGAGACTTGAGATTGTGTTTAGTGAAGAAATTCCGCATCAATGGTTCTGCAATATTGTAAAATTGCTTTTTCGCCGTTTTTAAAAACCAATTTTCTATACGTGCTTTTGCTTCCATTGAATCATTGGCATATACATCCAAAAAGCCCCCTTGCATCCTCACCTTGTTCATCTTATATCTCATATCTCACATCTCATATCTATTTATACCTGATCTTCGCAACCTCAATACAATCATCTGCCATCTTGTCCATTTCGTTAAAAGAGAGCTCTACTTTGTATTTATCTCTCACTTCATCAATTAAGTAATCCCCTATTTCAATGTGCAATTTGCCCGTAATGTTGGTTTTGAATTGCCAGTCAATGATGGGTTTACCGTTGTCTAACACAGATTGCTGAATGAGATCGTCTATTTGCAGGGCCGTTTGTGTCGATATTTCTTTTCGAACAACATCATCCTGAATTTTTTCTGAGAGCGCTTCTACAGTCAAGCCGTAGAATGCTTTGGCAACATCCCTGTCACTTAGTTGCTCCGGTATGTCATTATCGGTATGAGCCAACACATTGTTCATAATGTCCTGAACTCTGCTCAGGTATTGTGCTTCGCTGATACGGTTGGCTTCATAGCCGGCAATGGTTTCCTTCAGCAGTTGAGAAAACTTCTTATAAAAAGCCGGGTCTGCATCCATTTTCCCGGTGATGTGTCTGGCTGTCCGGCTCGCAATTTTGTCCGCCTTTGCTGCTTTTCCGATTGTGTTCTCTAATTCCTGCTGAAATTTTTCCTTATCGAAAATGCTTACCAGGTTGGTAATGGTCTCGATTTTCTCAGTGGTAATGTGGGTATCAATCAGTTTTTGAATTTGTCCTTCGTATTGTTTGTAATCAATTTCATCGCTGTATCTTTCTATAACGGCCAAACGCAGTTTCAGGAACATCGTCAGATCCTCTTTGTAGCGGTCAATGATTTTTTCTTCAACCTCTTTGTAAAATTGAATGGAAGATAATGCCAATTTCAAACACCTGGCAAATGCAGCCAACTTATCGTAAAACAACACTCTTACCGCTTCATCTTTCAACAATTGCTGATACGCTTCTGCATCGCGTTTGTTGGCAATGGTTTTGAAAATATCCCAAAGGTCTGAATGTTTCTGCGGCAGCTTTTTGATTTCATCCGCCAAATGGGTGAGGGTTCCGGCGAGATCTTCTTCGTCAAAATCTTCAAAGGATGAGTAAAGCAGTAAAGCATCACCCAGATTTTCAATAACTCCGTAATAATCTATGATATAACCGAATTCCTTGTCTGGATAAATGCGGTTAACTCTTGCAATGGCTTGTAAAAGTTTGTGCCCTTGTAAATTCCTTGTAAGATATAAAACCGTGTTTTTAGGTTCATCAAAACCTGTAAGAAGTTTATCAACTACGATAATTATCTCAGGGTCTTTTTGATTTTTAAAACGGTTGATGATGTTCTTTTCATATCTTTTGGAATTGCCATGCTCATCCATCATCCGTTTCCAGAACTGATTTTCTTTCTCCGTCGATTTTTCCCAGGCACTTTCTTCGCCTTCCCGTTCGTCAATGGAAGAAATCAATACCTCATTGGATACCATGCCAATTTCATCCAAGTATTCCTTATACCTGATGGCATTCACTTTTTTATCACAAACCAGCTGGCCTTTGAAAGGGGTACAGGCTTGCCAGTTATTCCTGAAATGATAACTGATGTCCCAGGCAATCATTCGCATCTTTTGTTCCGCGGAGTTCAGGGGATCATACCTGGCAAACTTTTTCTTGATGTCGGCACGTTGATATTCGGTCAGGGGTTCTGCAACCATTCCGAAGAAGGTGTCGATCGGACTGGCATTTACATGCTGCAAGGCCAGTCTTCCCTCGTACAATAATGGGACTACCGCCTGATCATTTACAGCCTGGTCAACGGTATAGGCATCAATGACACCACCAAATTTTTCGGCTGTGCTTTTGTCTTTTCTAAAAAGCGGTGTTCCGGTCATGGCAATGAAACATGCATTGGGCAAAGTCTTTTGCATATCGATATTAAAAATACCGTGCTGTGTTCTGTGGCCTTCATCCACCAAGATAAAAATGTCGGGGCTCTCTAACGGCTTGCTGATTTTTTTAACTGCAGCCACGAATTTGTTGATGATGGTGGTAACCACTGCATCGCTCTTGCTTTCGAGCAGTTCAACCAACCGCTGCCCCGTGGTGGCATTCTCCACAAACAGACCGCACTTGCGGAATGTGCCTGTAATCTGATTGTCGAGATCGGTTCGGTCGGTTACCAGCACAATTTTCGGATTGCGAATACCGGGTTCCATGGCAATGGCCTGAGCCAGCATGACCATGGTCAATGATTTTCCGCTGCCTTGGGTATGCCAGATCACGCCTCCCCTTCTTCGGCTGCCTGCCTTTCCGTCAGGCAGGTTTTCGATGTTTTTAATCCGTTTCATGGACTTTTTGATGGCAAAGAATTGCTGGTAGCGGGCAATCTTTTTTTCTCCGTTGTCGAACACAATGAAATTAAAAACGATGTCCATCAACCTTTCCGGACGACATAAGCCAAACAGGTATTCGTCCTGAACAGTGGGAAGAATGTCCTCTTTCTCCAGGGCATCGAAGTATTCGCGAACATATCTGAAACGGTCAGCAAACAACTGATCTTTTACTTTCTCAGTTAATCGCTTATTCTTAAGATCAATCAACTTTTCACTGTTCACTTTTAACTCTTCACTTTCCTTCCACTTTGCCCAAAACTTCTCCGGTGTGGCGTTGGTAGCATAAGCGGCTTCCTGTGCGGCGATGCTCAGGAGGATCTGAGCATAGACATACAAACTCCTGATGCCGTCTTCCTGCTGATTTCGCAAATGTTGACTGATGGCCTGTTTCAATGGCTCTTTCATATCCGGTCGTTTGCACTCGATGATGCAAAGCGGAATGCCATTCACGAACAACACCAGATCGGGACGGTAATGCTCTTTGCTGGCGCTGCGCATTACGCTGAATTCTTCCGTTACATGGAAAACGTTGTTGCTGATATTTTTCCAATCAATGTATTGCAGGGTAAAACTCTTTTTATCGCCGTCAACGCTTTGCTCCAATGGCTGACCTAACGTGAGCAGATTGTATGCTCTCTCACAAGCAGCAATGTAGCCTTCGTTCAAGGGCAGGTTTTTCAAAGCCAAAATGCCGCGTTCAATATTTTCATCTGAGAAAATGCTGGTTTTACTGGTGCTCACGCGGATGCTGTTGATTTCTTTCAACTGTTTCCGCAACACATCTTCCAGCAATACATTGGTGGTTTTGCCACCTCTTAACCGTTCTGCATCTGCCGGGCTCAAATAGGTATAGCCCAAATTCACCAGCATCTGCAATGCCGGAACCTGGCTGATATGGTCTTCTTTGAAACTTGGCGTGTCCATCTTTTTAAGCTATGAGCTATGAATTATGAGCTATGACTGTTTGTTCAATAAACTCATCAGCTTTATTATGCAAATTTTCCTTTATTATTTTGATTTTTATAACTCTATCCATTTGCTCGTTTCAAATAACCGGTGCTCATTTTGTTGTACATAACCCAACTGATTGGTATTCATCCGGGTATTGCCAATCTTAAACTCAGGGATATTGGCATGATGATGCCCGTAAACCCAACAGGCAATTTCATCAGATGGAAATCGTTCAGGCTTCTTTCAATCTGCCATTGATAAGCCGGACTGATTTTGCTCCAGAGGGTAGAAAAAATGAGCCTGGCCTGTTCATGCCTCAGTGAAGTGTTGTTAACCAAAAACACATTGCTGCGAATGGCTTCATGCAGTAAAGCAGGTTTATCAGCAATATCATAACGATAATATTCATGATTGCCGGGCAACCAATAGGTGGTCCTGAAATTGTCTGCAACATAACTGAAAAAATCCTTGTGCCTTTCCATTGCTGCAAATGGCACAATATCTCCGGCCAATACCAATACATCACCCACCGGCAGCAAGGGGTGCTGCTTTAAAAATTCCTTGTTGGCGGGGAATTCTAAATGAAGATCGGAGGCGTATTGTATTTTAAATGACATCTGTTTGCGTTTTATGCCCGATGGAAAGTATCATCCTTCCATTTTTTCGGGTTGTTGATGATGTATTTCGAAATCCGTTGAAAGGATTGGTCATCACGAATGATGTGTTCCCAATAATTGCGTTGCCATAATTTATCAATATCCGAATGGATCCGGAACCATTTGGCAACCCCGATTTTATATCCCCGAACAATGGACCCGATGGTTTTGGATGGTGACCGTGGGGGTAACGGTTGTGGCGTTGGTTGTGGCGTTCG